>Ga0114931_10000597_pt1 | contig 44108 bp, 20 predicted proteins | sample 2SBtaG_FD_89579 | JGI IMG/M metagenome (GOLD analysis project Ga0114931, IMG submission 89579) | Deep subsurface microbial communities from Kolumbo volcano to uncover new lineages of life (NeLLi) - 2SBTROV14_V59a metaG | ecosystem: Environmental > Aquatic > Marine > Volcanic | place: Kolumbo... | reverse complement strand
GCGGTCGATCTGGTGGTGCAGGTCGAAGCGCCGCCTTCGGTCGCCTCCGGGCTGCAACGCATCGGCCGCGCCGGACACAACGTCGGCGACACCAGCCGCGGCGTGCTGTTCCCCAAATTCCGCGGCGACCTGCTGGCCGGAGCGGCCGCTGTCTCGCGCATGCTCGCGGGCGAGGTGGAGGAGACGTACTACCCGGAAAATCCGCTGGACGTGCTGGCGCAGCAGATCGTCGCCGCGGCGGCGATGGACGAGCTCGAGACGGACACGCTGTTCGAGCTGGTACGCCGCGCCGCGCCGTTCGCCATGTTGCCGGAGAGCGCTTTCCGCGGCCTGCTCGACATGCTCTCCGGGCGCTATCCCTCCGACGAGTTCGCGGGGCTGCGTGCGCGCATCACCTGGGACCGCGGCTCCGGAAAGATCAAGGCGCGGCAGGGTGCGCGCCGGCTGGCCGTGGTGAGCGGCGGCACCATTCCCGACCGCGGGCTGTACGGTGTGTTCCTGGTCGGCGCCGACGACAAGAGCGTGCGGGTCGGCGAGCTGGACGAGGAGATGGTGTTCGAGTCGAAGGCGGGCGACGTGTTCCTGCTCGGCGCTTCGTCCTGGCGCATCGACCAGATCACGCACGACCGCGTGCTGGTCACGCCCGCTCCCGGCCAGCCCGGTCGCATGCCCTTCTGGCACGGCGAGGGACCTGGGCGCCCGCTCGCGTTCGGCCGCGCCATCGGTCAGCTCGCGCGCAGTCTGCTCGAGCAGCCGCAAGACGAAGCGCTCTCGCGCCTGCGCCGCGAGCACGGCCTCGATGAACGCGCTGCGGACAATCTTGTCGCGTATCTGCGCGCGCAGGTCGAGGCGACCGGCGACGTGCCGAGCGATCGCGCCATCGTGATCGAGCGCTTCACCGATGAGCTGGGCGACTATCGAGTGTGCGTGCTGTCGCCTTTCGGTTCGCGCGTGCACGCGCCCTGGGCGATGGCCGTGTCGGCGCGCTTCCGCGCCGAGCGCGGCACGGACGTCGAGGCGGTCTGGTCCGACGACGGCATCGCCTTCCGCGTGCCGGAAGCCGACGCTGTGCCGGATCCCGCGCTGTTCGTGCCGCCCGCGGAGGGTCTCGAGGACCGTGTCGTCGCGGGGCTCGGCCAGAGCTCGCTGTTCGCCGCGCGCTTCCGCGAGAATGCCGCCCGCGCTCTCCTGTTGCCGCGTCGCTATCCAGGCCGGCGCAGCCCGCTCTGGGCCCAGCGCAAGCGCTCGGCGGATCTGCTCGCCGTCGCGGCGCGCTATGACAATTTCCCGATTCTGCTCGAGACCTACCGCGAGTGCCTGCGCGACGTGTTCGACGTGCCGGCGCTTCGCGAGCTGCTCGAACAGATCGAGACGCGACAGATCCGCGTGGTGGGTGTGGAGACGCGCGCGGCGTCGCCCTTCGCCAGCCAGCTCCTGTTCTCGTACGTTGCCAACTTCATCTACGACGGGGACGCGCCGCTGGCTGAGCGCCGGGCGCACGCCCTCGGCATCGATCACGCGCAGCTCCGCGAACTGATGGGCGAGGTCGATCTCGCCGAGCTGCTCGAGCCGGGCCTGGGCGAGGAGCTCGAGCAGTCCTTGCAGCACCTCGACCGGCGCCAGGTGCGCCACGCCGACGCGCTGCACGACCTCCTGCTCGCGCTGGGGGATCTCTCCGCAGAAGAGATTCGCCGGCGCGCTGAGCCGCCCGAAGCTGTCGCAAACTGGCTCGAAGCGCTGATAGGCGAGGGCAGGCTGGTGGAGCTCGGCCTCGCCGGCGAGCGACGCTACGCCGCGGCCGAGGACGCCGCGCGCTACCGCGACGCGCTCGGGGTCGCCGTGCCCGACCTCCCCGCCGCGCTGCTCGAGCCTGTCGCCGACCCGCTAGGCGATCTGGTCTCGCGCTATGCCCGCACGCACGGGCCGTTCACGCCAGAAGCCGCGGCGCGCAGGTTCGGGCTCGGTCCCGCGCCGGTGCGCGAAGCGCTCATGCGGCTCGCCGATGCAGAGCGCGTGGTCGAAGCGCGCTTCTCCGCCGACAGCGCCGGGAGCGGCTGGTGCGACGCGCGTGTGCTCCGGATGCTGAAGAGCCGCTCGCTCGCCGCGCTGCGCGAGCAGATCCAGCCCGTCGCGCCGGAGGTGCTGGTGCGATTCGAGCTCGAGTGGCAGGGGCTGACCGAGCCGCGCGCGGGAGCCGATGCGCTGCTCGCGTGCGTGACGGATCTGGCCGGCGCGCCGCTGGTCGCTTCCGCGCTGGAGAGCGATGTGCTGCCGGCGCGCGTGCGCGGCTACCGCGCGGGCGACCTCGACATGCTCATGGCCGCGGGTGAGGTGAGCTGGCGCGGCGTCGGGCGGATCGGCGCGAGCGATGGCCGCATCGCGCTCTATCCTGCGGAGCACTACACCCTGCTCGCCCGGCCGCCGGGTCGCGCGGATGGCGGGCTCGCCTCGGAGATCCGCGATCTGCTGTCGAGCCGCGGTGCGCTGTTCTACGCGGATCTGCTCTCGCTCACGGGCGCGTTCTCCGGCGAGCTGGTGCCAGCCCTGTGGGAGCTGGTCTGGACAGGCGAACTGACCAACGACACGCTCGCTCCGCTGCGGTCGCTCCTCGCCGGCCACAAGCGCGAGCGGCCCGGCGCGCGCCCGCGCCTGCTGCGCTCGCGGCGCGCAGGTCCCCAGGGAAGCGAAGGGCGCTGGTCGCTCCTGCCCGGGCCTTCCGCTGCCAGCGACACGGAACGCGCGACGGCGCTCGCGGGCGCGCTGCTCGATCGCTACGGCGTGCTGACGCGCGAGGCGGTGCAGGCGGAGGGCATCGCCGGCGGTTTTTCCGCGGTCTACCCCGTGCTGCGCGCGATGGAGCACGCCGGGCGGGTGCGTCGTGGCTACTTCGTGGAAGGCCTCGGCGCAGCGCAGTTCGCGCATCCCGGCGCGACCGATCGGCTGCGCGCGCTCGGAAAGCCGCCGGAGCGAACCCAGGCGCTGCTGCTCGCTGCCACCGATCCGGCGAGCCCATACGGCGCGGCGCTGCCCTGGCCGCCCAGCGAACCGCGTCCACAGCGCGCCGCGGGAGCGCACGTTGTGCTTGTCGACGGTGTGCTCGCCGCCTGGCTCGGTGCGGGCGGCCGGAACCTCGTCGTGTTCCGGCCGGATCTATCCCGTGGCATCGCCGGCGCGCTCGCCGCCCAGGTCGACAGCGGCCGTCGCCGCGCCCTGCTGCTCGAGAGCATCGACGGCGCCGCTGCGTCGGCGTCGCCCCTCGCCGCCGAGCTGCGGAAGGCCGGCTTCTCTCCGGGCCAGCGCGGCTATCTGAAGCGCGCCGGTGCTGCGGCGCTCGACTAGCGCGCGTGACGGCGCCGCCGACCCAGGGCGCGCCGCAGGTCGGGTAGTCGAGGATGCGGGTGCGCGTGCTGCCGAAGAGACCGCCCGTCGGCATGGATCGAGTTGACGCCCACCGGAATCGCATGGCCTCAAATCTGGAAGGTCCGCTCGAGGCGACGGCCTGTCGCTAGCGTCCGACGCTGGCGGCGAAGAGGAGCTCTGCGGCGTAGTACAACGGCAGGCCCCAGAGGCGATTGACGAGGCCGGTGCGGACGAAGCGGTCGCGGGCGACGGACAGATCGGAGACGAAGAACAGCACGGCACCGGCTAGCAGCAGCCAGCCGGGCCTGTGCCACGCGCTGCCGGCGGCGAGCGCGACCATGAGCGCGATCACGGCGATGTAGGCGGGCACCGCGATGCGCAGAGCGCCGTCGAGCCGCGGCGCGAGCAAACGCCAGACGCCGGCGACGCCGGGCAACAGCAACGCGAACGCAACGGCCGTCGCCACCGGCGTCACACCGCGCAGCAGGAAGGCCACGGCGAAGGCGACGTGTCCGGCGAGGAAACTGCCGAGGCCGCCGAGGAAGGCGGCGCGCCCCGACGGGATCAGGAGCACGTCGCCGAGCCAGCACAGGGCGAGCGCGACGAGCACCGCGCGGCCGTAGGGGCTGCCGAGCGCACCAACTCCCCAGGCGGCCAGGACGAATCCGGCCGAAGCCAGCGGTTTGGCGATCCAGACGCGCGAGCGGGAGCCGCTCGCTTCTGCGAGCAGCAGGCCGAGCAGTCCGGCTGCGGTCGCGGCCGCGCAGTAGGCGAAGAACGACATCTGCCGAAGGGCGCTGGTTAGCAGGGAACCGGCCGCGCGGGAAACACGTCGGCTTGCGGCCCGGCCTCCGGAGACGAAGATTCGGATCGGCGGCGCGTGTGCAGGCGATCATCACCCACGAAATGGCGGACTTCGACGGCCTGGCCGGTTGCGTCGCCGCCAGCAAGCTGTATCCCGAGGCCCGCTCGCGCTCGCCGCGGGTGGACGTGGGCGCGGCGCTCGAGCTTGTCGGCGGGGGAGGGCACCCGTCGGCTGGAGCGGCGATCGTCCATCACGCCGACGTGGCGGCGCTGCGCCGTGGGCTGCTCGAGGCGCTGCGCAGCGGACCACCGCGGGTGGTGCGCGTCGCGGACGTCATGTCGAGCCCGGTGCGTACGGTGGCGCCCGACATGATGCTGGCCCATCTGCGCGACTCGCTCCGGACCTGGCGCCACACTGGCGTGCCCGTGGTCGATGACGGGCGCCTGGTGGGGATCGTGTCGCGCCGCGACGTCGAGCGAGCGGAGCGCGATGGCCGTCTGCATCTTCCGGTGTCGAGCTGCATGTCGCACAACGTGAAGACGACGACGCTGGACACGACGCTGGATGACGCGCTGGAGCTGATGACGGCTGCCGACGTCGGCCGTCTGCCGGTGCTTCGGGACGGCCGGCTGGTGGGGATCCTGTCGCGTTCTGACCTGCTGCGGGTGCTGTACGCGCAGGCGGGCGCGCTCGGCTAGCGGCGGCGCCCCCGCTTCCTACGCGCGGCGAAGACGAGTGCTGCTGCCTCGGCGCTCGAGTGTTCCAGTCGCTGGGCTACGCGCCGCGCCTCTGCGGCGCTCAGAGGGATGCCGACGAAGACGCTGCCGGAGCTTGCCTTGGCCCGTTTGATCAGCGCTTCCAGGTCGTCGTCGCCCGCTTCGCCAGCCACGTTGAGCAGCAGGGTACCGTCGCTGGCAAGCGCCAGCGCGGCCGTATGGGGCTTCTTTGTGGCCATGTTCCAGCGTTCTGCGAGGGCCATGCCAGTTGTAGTTTCCACGGATTTTCCGGCCATCGCTGCCGCTAGCGTTCCAGGAACGAGACGGTCCAGCCGGATGCTGCGCGTTGCCGTCTCGATTTGGGATCCGCGATCCACGGGCGCCTCGGGTATCGTGAAGGCGTGAACTCCACTCGCGACCGCACGTCCGCGCCTTCGGGCGCTCCCGTCTCTCTCCGCGGCATCCAGGTCGACGTGACCACCCGCCTCGGCGTCCTGACGCCGGCGACGCCGACCGGACTGCAGACGCTCGACCGCATGCTGTCGGGTGGGCTCCGGACCGGGACATTGATGACCATTTCTGGCGCTCCCGGCGTGGGCAAGACGGCGTTCGCGCTGCTCATGGCCTACATGACAGCGAGGGCCCGCGCCGCAGTGGTGTTCACCAGCGTGGCGCTGGACGAGACGGAGATCGTCGCACGCCTCGCGGCCCGCGCCCTGCACCGCGAGTACCCCGACGTGCGCACGCCCTACGGCTCGATCTGGTCCGGACAGGCCTGGCAGGACGAGATGACACGGCGGCCGGTGGCCGAGGCCGTGGAAACGGTGGTCAAGAAGGTCGGAAACCACCTGCATCTGCATCGCGCCAAGCCGTTCGAGTCGACCAGCAGTCTGGCGAAGGTGGTCAGCCACCTGTGGGGCCGGCACGACCGCGTGATCCTTGTGGTGGATGGCCTGGAGGCGTTCTGTGCGGGTGGGGGTGAACGCAAGCGCGCCGCCGTCACCAACGGCAGCTACGATGCACGCGTCGCACAGGTCGCCTACGAGCTGCGCCAGCTTGCCGACGAGGGCTGCGCGGTGGTGGCGACGGTGCAGTCGCGCAGTGCGCCCCTCGTGTCGCCGGCGGCCACGTTGGCTTCGGAGGTGCACGCCATCGAAGGCGAGGGCTCGCCGAGCGCGATGCCCGAGCGTCAGCTCGCGCTCGGCGCGCGTGCAGTGGATCTGTCCGTGATCAAGAACGCCGTCGGCCCGACTGGAATCGTGCCGTTGCGCTTTATCGCCGGTGCAGCGCTGTTCGAGGAGCGCGCTCCCTGAAGCCAAGGCCGTCGGGCCGGTAGCTTGATGAGAGTCATGTTGCTCCATCGGGGCGACCAAGTTAACCGTGCCCGCACATGACCCAGGCAGCAGATACTCCCGGCGCCCCGGCAAACAAAGCTGGATCGGGCTACCGGGAGATCACGGTGGCGGCGGTCGTCCTGGGCATCGTCCAGGGCGCGCTGATGACCGCGGCCTTCGTGTACATCAGCCTCAAGCTCGGGTTCGGCCTCGCGGGTTCCACCGTAGCGGCGATCCTCGGCTTCGCGCTGCTCCGGGGCGTCGGTCGCAAGGGCCTGAAGATCAAGGGCTGCGGGTCGATCGTCGAGAACAACATCAACCAGACGATCGCCTCCGGCGTGAACACCGCCTCCGCCGGCGTGGTCTTCACCTTCCCTGCGCTCCTGCTGCTCGGCCTGCAGTACGACATCTACACGATCCTGCTGGCTGCCGTGGCTGGCTCCTTCATGGGGATCGTGATCATCATTCCGCTCAGGAAACAGCTAATCGAGATCGAGCGGCTGAAGTTCCCTAGCGGTGTCGCGGTCGCGACCATCCTGAAGGCCCCGGGCGCCGGCGCGAAGAAGGCGAAGTACCTCGGCATCGGATTCCTGGTCAGCGCCGGGCTCACGCTTGCCACCAACCACCACTTCCAGTGGCTCCCCGAAACCCTGCCGATTGGTCCGTGGATCAAGTCGCTGCTGCACGTCGGCAACGCGGGACCGTGGGCGCTGGTGCTGATCGGCACCACGGTGTCGCTCAGCATGGCGAATATCGGCGCGGGGCTGCTATCCGGGCGGGGCGGACTGCCGTTCGCGCTGGGTGGGGTCATGGCGTGGTGGGTGATCGGCCCCGTCGCGGTGTGGCAGGGCTGGGCCCCGCCGCACCTGGCTGGCGAGCAACTGGTCAACTCCGTCTACGGCGGCATGCTCAGGCCGACCGGTATCGGCATCCTGATCGGCGGCGCGCTGGCGGGCGTCGTGGCGGCTTTTCCGGCGATCAAGGGTGCCATCGCGAGTCTGTCCGCTGCCGCGAAGCTCGCCCGCAAGGGGGGCGGCCAATCCGAAGAGCTGTCGCCGAAAGTGCTCGTGGTCGGGTTGGGCGGGTCGTTCGTGGCCCTGTTCGTCGTGACGCTGGTCGGCTCGATGGGCACCACCGGTCACTTCCACTTCGGCACGGCTATCGCCGCCGCCGTGGCGGGCGCGCTGTGGCTGGCTCTCGCGGGCCTGATCGTGGCGCAGGCCACCGGTGCGACGGACATCTCGCCGCTCAGCGGCCTGGCGCTGATCGCGGTCACGCTTATGCTGGCGATCACCAGCGGCAACGTCGTTCTGGCCGTCACGATCGGCATCGCCGTCAGCATCGCGACCAACCAGTGCGCCGACATGATGACCGACCTGAAGACCGGGCATCTTGTCGGCGGTGTCCCCAGGCGCCAGCAGCTCGCGCAGTTCGGTGTCGCGTGGATCGGCCCGGCGATCGCGATCGGTACCACGCTGCTTCTGTGGAAGGCCGGGCCCGGCGGGACCAACGGCTTCGGGCCGGAGTCGGCCGCCTGCATCCACAAGCTCCCCGAGTGTCTGCCGGCGCCGCAGGCGGGCGTCCTCGAGGGAATGATCAAGGGCGTTCTGTCGGGTCATGCGCCGGTCGACAAGTACGTGGCGGGCGCGGGTATCGGCGCCGGCCTGGCGCTGGTGCCCATCGGCGGGCTCGGCGTGTTGATCGGTTTGGCGATGTACCTGCCGTTCGAGATCACACTCGGCTACGGCATCGGCTGCCTGATTTCGATCGCGATCGAGAAGGCCAAGGGGCACCACTACGTGGCAGACGTAGTGGTGCCGGTCGCGGCGGGGCTGATCGTCGGTGAGGCCCTGATGGCGCTCACGCTCACGCTCGTCGATCTAGTGGGAGGCAGTTGATGCGCGCGCTCGGCATGGTCCTGTTCGTGATCGGCGTGCTCGTCGCGTCCTGCTACGCCGCTCGCGCGGTGCACCCGCAGGGTACCGGCCCGGGCGGCGAGGTGACTTCGGGCGACCGCATTTCGGCCTGGGGTCACGTCGCGGGCGCGCCATTCGCCGCGGGGATGGTGCTGCTCGTTGTCGGGGGCCTTTTGTCGCGGGTGCGCCGGCCGGGCGCGCCGCCGCCCAGGCCGATCCCGACGGGTACCGAACACGAGGGCTTCGAGGCGGAAGGCGTGGCCGATCTGATCCTCGAAGGCGAGCCGGTGCCGGAGCACGTGAAGAGCGAACATCCGCAGGCGCCGCCGGTGCTCTTGATGCGCATCGCGGCCAAGCTCGACCAGCTGCCCGATGGCAACACGGCCGAGCACGTTGCGGAGCTGCACCAGACGCTCGACGAGATCCTCGAACAGGACGTGGCGGAGTTTCTGGACCAGCGCGAGGACATGATCGCCGAGCTGGGGCTGACGCGCTTCGCCGAGATGATCGGTCACTTCGCCAGCATGGAGCGCAACACCGCGCGTGCCTGGAGCGCGTTGACCGACGAGGCCTACGACGAGGTGCCGCCGAGCATCGAGCGGGCGCGGTCGGGGCTGGCCATGGCCCGCAAGACGCTGTCCTCCGCGTGGTCGTTCAGCGGCCGCGGCTGAAGATGCGGAACAGCACCGGCAGCATCAACAGTACGGCCGGCACCGTCAGTACCAGGCCGGAGATGATCGCGATGGCGAGCGGGGCGAGCATTGCCGAGCCCTGTCCGATCGAGAGCGCCAGATGCCGACGCTCATCGTCAGACCCATCATCGAGGTGATGATCAGCTCCGTGCCCGTCCACCACAGGCCGGAGAACACCGCCGTCGTCGCCAGTAGCGCCACGGGTGCGCCCTCGAGCTTGCGGCGCAGGTGGGCGACGCGGACGTCGAGCAGATTCGTGCCGGGAACGAACTCGTAGCCAAATGCTTCGCTCAGGATTTCCCCGCGGGACAGAACCTCCTCGCGGGCCGTCAGCACCAGGATCGGCGCGTTGTTGCCGCTCTGGCGGAGCGTGGTGATCACGTCCAGGCCATCCATGTCGGGCAGTCCGAGGTCGAGTACGACCACCTCGACCTGTTCGTTCTGCAGTCGTTCCAGGGCAGCGCGTGCGCGCCCTGTAGCCTGCACCGCGAAATCCTCTTCACCGAGTCCCTGCAGGAGCGACGCAGCGAGGCGGGTATTGTCCTCGACGATCCGCGCGTCCATGGACTTCCTCGCTACCGCGGCTGGCGGGTTGGAGCGCGCGGCTTGATCGACTCGTGATCCGCATTGCCCATTCGCCCCGCGTCGGTCGTGCGCAGCGCAAGCTCGCGCGCGGTGGAGCACGCGGCCGGTTCCCCCTAGCTGGATTCCGGGGTGGCAGGAACGCGCGAGCGCGCGTACGGTCCACGGGTGAGCCCGGATCGCTGGATCCTGCACGCCGACATGGACGCCTTCTACGCGTCCATCGAGCAGCGGGACAATCCCGAGCTTCGCGGCCGGCCGGTGATCGTGGGGGCGACGTCGCCACGTGGGGTCGTGGCGGCCGCTTCGTATGAAGCGCGCGTGTTCGGTGTGCGGAGCGCCATGCCGGGCTTCCGGGCGCGGGAGCTCTGCCCCGACGGCGTGTACCTTCCGTCGCGCATGGCGCGCTACTCGGAGGTGTCGGCCCAGGTGCACGAGGTCTTTGCCGAGTTCACGCCGGCGATCGAGCCGCTCGCGCTGGACGAGGCATTCCTAGATATCAGCGGTTCGGTGCGTCTGTTCGGTGGTGCGCTCGCGCTGGCGCGCCGCCTCAAGGCCCGCGTGCGCGAGGAGACAGATCTGGTCGTGTCGGTCGGTGTGGCGCCGTCGAAGCTCGTCGCCAAGATCGCCTGCACCCTCGGCAAGCCGGACGGGCTCCTGCTGGTGCCACCCGGAGCGGTACGCTGGATGCTCGATCCGTTGCCGGTGCGACGTCTGTGGGGTGTGGGGCCGGTGCTGGGCGAGCGGCTGGAACGGCTGGGCATCCGCAGCACCCGCCAGCTAGCGGACTGCGACGTCGATCAGCTCAGGCGCAGCATCGGCGATCGGGCCTGGGAGCTCGTCCGCATGGCCCGCGGAGAGGATCGCCGGGCGGTAGAGAGCGAGCGCGTGCCGAAATCCTACGGTGAGGAGAATACCTTCGAGCACGACGTGAGTGATCGCGACACCGTGACCGCGACGCTGACGGCACACGCCGAGGCGGTCGCACGCCGGGTGCGGCGCGACGGTTACAGGGGACGGACGGTAACGCTCAAGATCAAGCTGGGCCGGGCGAGGGGAGCGCGCATCGCGCGCGTGAGGGGCGACGGCGAGGAGCCGCGCTATCCGCTGCTGACGCGCAGCCGTTCGCTGGCAGAACCCACCGACGATGCTGCCGTGATCCGCGATATCGCTGTTGCTCTGTGGGACGCTGCCGGAGTGACGGAGCCGGTGCGCTTGCTCGGTGTGTCGCTGTCTGGCCTCGAATCGCGCGAACACGAACAGCTCGAGTTGTTCCACGCCGCCCGGTCGAGCGATCGCCTCGGTCCCGCGCTCGATGCGATCCAGGCTCGGTTCGGACACAAGGCCATCGGCCGGGCCGTCGCCAGCCCCGACAAGATCACGCCCAGCATGCAGAAGAAGCGCGGCGAATAGCGGTCAGTGCGCGACCATCCGCGACAGCAGCACGACCGCCCCGAGCAGCAGCAGGATCGGGATCGCGATCCAGCCGATCACGGTCATCCAGCCGCTCCTGAGCGAGCGCCCGGAGCGCTTCTCGCAGGTAACACAGATCGCCCAGGTGCGGCTGCCGCCCTCGGTCAGCACACAGCAGTCGCCGCACACCGGCGAGTGGCACTCCGCGCACGGGCCGACCGCCAACGCGCCGCAGTGCACGCAGCGCGCGAGCGCGTCGTTGTCGCTGTGCTGCAGCATGCTCATGCGGGCATCCTATCGCCATCGCCCGGCGATGCACGGGTGGCGCGTCCCTATGGCGTGCTTATGTTGTCCTGTACGTGCGCCCCCGGCGGGCGTGCTGTATCGTCATGTTCGAGCGAGGCTACCTGCAGATAGGCCGCATCCACGGCATTCCGCTGCGCATCCACTGGACGATGCCTCTCGGAGCGCTGCTGTTCAGCGGCTTCTCGTTCGCGCCCGCCTTCTGGGTCGGCTTCTTCGTCGTCGTGCTGGTGCACGAGCTGGGCCACGCCATGCTGGCAAGGCGCTTCCGCCTCCACGTGTTGGCGATCGACATCACCGGCTTCGGCGGGCTGACCCGCTTCGCAGGCAGTAGCACGCGTCACGAGCGGTCCGTGATCGCGTGGGGCGGCGTGCTAGCGCAGGCGCTGCTGCTCGTCCTCACGCTCGGGGTCGTGTTCGTGACGGGGCCGCCCAGCTCGTGGATGCTGGTGCAGCTGGTCGCGGTGTTCACCACGGCGAACCTCTTCATCATCGGGCTCAATCTGCTACCGTTCCCGCCGCTCGATGGCGCGCAGGCGTGGCCTCTTGTGGGGGATCTGGTCCGGCGCTGGCGCGGCCGGAGGCGTCACGGGCCACGCCGCGGTGCGGGTCGCCGCTCGTCCCGTCCGCGTTGGCCGCGGGCGCGTCCGCGCCACAGCAACGGGGCTCCGCCGCCCAGTCCGCCGCGCAAAGGAGCGGGTCGCGATCTCGCCGACAGCCTGCGCCGGATCGCCGAGCAGGCCGGGGATGCGCGTCGCGGCAGCTCGCAGCGCTAGGCCAAAGCCTTTCCCGTGGGCACAGGCCATCAGGCCGGCCGACTCGGAGTTTCCATTGCATTGCGGAGGCCTACCCGCGACAGGGGGATCAGGGTCCCGGGGGAAGCGCCCGCTGCAGAACAGCCCGCATCGGCCCGTGGGCCAACAAAAAGTCCACCAAAATTCTACATGTCCGTCATGACGCGCTAGCCTCGGTGGTGCGTGGTACGAGTCGTGCTTCTAGGTACTCGCGGCGTGTTGGGCGTTCCGCCCCACGTGTGTTTCTTACGGTTTGACTGGAGGAAGTTGGGATGAAGAGACTGACAAGCCTGCTGGCGATCCTCGCCTTGGCGAGCGCTGGGGCCCTCGTGGTGGGCTGCAGCAGCAACGACAGTGGCAGTGGCAGCGGAGGCAGCGCCGGAGCCGGCACCGCCGGCACCGGCGGTAGCACCGGCGGCACAGGCGGCAGCACCGGCGGCACCGGCGGCAGCACCGGCGGCACCGGCGGCGCCACGGGTGGTGCCGGTGGCAGCATGGGCGGCACCGGCGGCGCCATGGGCGGCGCTGGTGGAACCGGCGGCGCCATGGGCGGTGCCGGTGGCAGCATGGGCGGCGCCGACGCAGGCGCCTGATCGAGCTGCTCCATAGCCAACGGCGTCGGAACATCGACACCTTGCGCTGCGGGTTTTCCCCGCCGCGAGGGGTTGGTGGTCCGGCGCCGTTGGCTTTTCAGAGGTACACGACGAGTCCAGCCGGAGCGCGTTCGTCGAGCCGGTGGAGCCCGGCCTCGCGAGCGAGCCGACGCGCCTGCTCCATCTCGGCAGCCGAGGGTCGGCGGTCGAGCTCGGGGTAGTCGCCGGCGCGGTGCTCCGGGCGATATTGACCCATGACATTCACGTACGTGTCCGGTGACACGCTCTCGGCGAGAAAACGGAATATCTCTGCCGATTCTTCCAGCAGCCCCGGCATCACCAGATGCCGCACCAGCACGCCGCGCCGCGCCATGCCGCGTTCGTCGAGCTCGAGCGCACCGACCTGGCGGTGCATCTCGCGGACCACGCGCCGCGCGACCTCGGCATAGTCCTTGGCCTTTAGGTAGCGGAGGGCGCTGGCGCGGGTCCAGACCTTGAAGTCCGGCATGTAGATGTCGACGATTCCGTCCAGCCAGCGGAGCGACTCCATCGAGTCGTAGCTGCTCGTGTTGTAGACGATGGGCAGGCTCAGCCCGCGCTCGATCGCGATCGGCAGCGCTTCGAGGATCTGCGGGACGACGTGTTCGGGCGTGACCAGATTGATGTTGTGACAGCCCTTGCTCTGTAGCTCGAGCATGGCCGAGGCGAGATCCGGGGGGCGGAGCTCGCGCCCATGCCCTGCCTGGGACGTGTCGTGGTTCTGGCAGAACACGCACTTCAGGTTGCAGAAGGAGAAGAAGATCGTGCCCGAGCCGCGGGTGCCGCGCAGGCAGTCCTCCTCGCCGAAATGCGGAAACCAGGTGCCGACCCGTGCGTAGCGGCCCGTCGCGCAGACGCGTGCCAGGTTCTCGAGGCGATCGACGCGGCAATTGCGCGGGCAGATCTCGCAGCGGCCGAGCGCCGCGACTGCCTCGGCAGCCCGGCGCCGGATCTCCCCGGGGCCGAGAGCGAGGTACGCCGGCCATGCCTGCGTCGCCACGAACGCAAGCGTGCAGGCAGATCGGATCCGCGGCAAGTCGGCGCCCCGCGCTTGCGCGGCGGGCCCGCCTCTGAAATGCTCTGCCGTCATGCGAGGCGCGTTCCTGCTGTTGGCGCTGCCGGCGGCTCTGGCGGTCGGCTGCGGCTCGGGGCTGCGCACGGCGACCCGCTTCCACGGCACGGCCCAGCCGGCGCTCGCTGCCGGCGACCAGATCGAGGAGGAAAACGCACTGCCCCTGGGCTACGCCTCCCTGGGTACGGTGGATGCGTACTGCACGCTGACCGAGGGCCAGCGCCGCATGCACGGCGAGTGGCTGAGCGATGTCGACTGCTCGGTGACGCGGCTGGTCACGGTGCTCCGCGAGCGCGCGGCGGCAGCAGGCGGCGAGCTGCTGGTCGGGCGGCTCTGCTACTCGCAGAAGCTGTCCCCGGCGGCAGGCGCGCGGCGCGTGCGCGTGAGCTGCAGGGCGGAAGTAGCCCGGCCGGACGACGACACACTGGAGAGCCGTCCCCCGGAGCAGCAGCGCGGCCAGGCGGCCCGCTCGTTCGCCGCCGAGGCATGGCGCATCCGGGTCGACTTCACGCCTGCGCTGGATATGCCCCGCCGCTCCCCGCGCCGCGGCGATCTCGTGCACGAAGTCGGCGTTTTCCCAGCGGGGCAGGTGCGTCTCGGCTCCGTAGCGGTGAGCTGCCGTCATGGCTGCTCGCGCGAGGCCGTGCACGACGGAGTCCGCATCGCAGCCGGGCGCATGGGTGCGACGGACGTGGCCGAGGTGCATTGCCTGCACCGGGGTCGCGGCTGGGCGTGCAGCGGCGTAGCGACGACCTACGAGGTTCCGCCGTCGCTTTCGCCGATATCCTGGTAGAGCCGGCTCCGCGCCGCCGCATCGTGTACCTTCTGCGTGATGGGCGAAGATCGCCACGATACCGACCCGCCGCCGGAGTGGACGTTCGACGAGTCCACGCTGCGGTCGCGGGCAGGCGCCCTGGCGCTGGAGGCCACGCAGGCCATGAGCACGCCGCCCGGTGTCGAGAGCGAGCGCGATCGTCGTGCACCCCCGCCGTTCGGCCCGTACACGAGCATCGAGGTGCTGGCGGAGCAGGGCAGCATCGGGCTGGTCGCCAAGGGCTACAACGAGGCGTTCGGGCGCTGGGAGCTCTTGAAGTTCCTGCGCACGGAGCTCGCGAGCGAGCTGGAGCTCGTGCGCCAGTTCAAACGCGAAGGGCGCGTGCTGGCGCAGCTCTCGCACCCGAACGTGGTGCAGGTGTTCGCGACCTACCAGGTCCAGGGGCGCACCTGTCTGGCGATGGAGTTCCTCGAGGGCCGATCGCTGGCCGCCGACGTCGAGGACCAGGGCGGCAGGCTGCCGCTCGAGCGCGGGCTCCAGCTCATGCTCGAGGCGTCGCGCGGGCTCTCCGCAGCCCACGACGCGGGCTTGTGCCATCGCGACATCAAGCCCGACAACCTGTTCGTGACCTCGGAGAGCCGCGGCAAGCCCGGTGGTCTGAAGCTCATCGACTTCGGGCTGGCCACCGCAGCGCGCACGACGCGGAGCTCGCTCTCGCTCGATCCGGCGCTGGTCAGCGACGCAGCCGGTGGCACGCCGCTGTATATGGCCCCCGAGCTGTGGCTCGGACACGAAGCCACGCCGGCGAGTGATCTGTACGCGCTCGGAATCACCTTCTACTTCGCGTTCACCGGCCGGCATCCCATCGACACGCTCACCCTCGGCGCCGTGCGCGAGCAGGTCTTTTCCAGCACGCCCTTCCCGGGCGCGCTGGGCGCGCGTCCGGATCTGCCGCAGCCGCTGGCGGCGATCATCGACCGCCTGATCGCGAAGCGTGCCGAGGAACGCTTCGCGAGTGCGGACGAGCTCGTGGCGGCACTGGTCGCGGCGGACGCCGCAGCGCGGCCGCGCCACGTGCCGGGAAGCGGGCCCTACCGCGGGCTGTCGGTGTTTTCCGCGGCGGAGCGCGACGTGTTCTTCGGTCGGGATCGCGAGATCGCCGAGGTGGCCGAGCGGCTGCGCGCGCGGGCCGCCGTCGTGCTGGTGGGCCCGAGTGGCTCGGGCAAGAGCTCGCTGGCGCTGGCCGGCGTCGCGCCGGCGGTCGAGGACGGCGTGCTCGGTGGCGGGCTGGTGTTCCGGACGGCGGTGGTCGAGCCGCGCTCGCACCCGCTCAGGTCGCTGGCGCAGGCACTTGCGCCCATCGCCGGCGTTCCGGACGAGAAGATCCACGCGGCGCTGGTCGCGGATCCCGCGCGCCTCGGCGAGCTGCTCAGGGGCTCGTTGCGGCCGCCGGCCGCCGTGCTTCTGGTGATCGACCAGCTGGAGGAGCTCGCGACGCTCGCGCCCGATCCGTCGGCGGCGCACGCCTTTGCACGCGCGCTGGCTTCGCTGGCGGAAAGCTCTTCGCCAGCGATCCGCCTTCTGGCCACCGTGCGCGCCGATCTGATGGACCGGCTTTTCTCGATCGAGCCGCTGCGCGCGCTGCTCGGCGCCGGCTTCTATCCCGTCCGCCCGCTGCTCGGCGAAGCCCTGGAGCACGCGCTGGTCGAGCCCGCACGTGCGGCGGGCTTCGAGCTGGAGGATCCGTCCATCGCCGGCACCATCGCCAGCGACGTGGCGCGCACCGCCGCGGGGCTGCCGCTCATGTCGTTCGCGATGGCGGCGTGGTGGCAGGCGCGCGATACGGAGCGACGCCTGCTGCCGAGCGCTGCCTGGCAGAAGCTCGGTGGGCTCGCGGGTGCGCTGGCCCGGCACGCCGACTCGGTGCTGGCCGGCATGGGTCCCGAAGAGCGCAAGGCGGCCCAGCAGATCCTCGTCCGGCTCGTGACGGCCGACGGCGCGCGCGCCGTCGTTCCGCGTGCAACGCTCGAGGATCCTGCGGTGGGTGGGTCGGCGGGGGCGCGGGCGCTCGGGCGCCTGCTGAGCGAGAAGCTGGTGGTGGAGAGCGCCGGCGAGGTGGAGCTGGTGCACGAGGCGCTCGTGAGCGGGTGGCCCGCGCTGGCGGCGCTCCTGTCGTTGTCCGGTGAGGATCACGCTTTCCGCGAACGCATGGCAGCCGGCGCGCGCGAGTGGGAAGCGCAGGGGCGCCCTGACGGCTCGCTGTGGGACGGCGAGCAGGCAGCGCGGCTGCTCGCGTGGTTCGAGCGCACCGAGGCGCCGCTCGGGCAGAAGGAGCTCTCATTCGTGGAGGCGGTCCGGCGACGGGCGCAGCGCCGGCGCTTCGTCCTGCGATCGCTCGTGGTGGCGGGCGCGCTCCTGGTGCTGGTGCTGGCGCTGGTGACCAAGGCGAGCGAGCGGCGGCTCGCAGCGGAGCTCGACCACACCCGCACGCAGGCGGACCGCGCGCACCAGAGCTCCGTCCGTCGGACCCGACAGCTCCTGAAGCGCGTGGCGATGCTGGACGCCGACCGCGATCCGGCGAAGGCGCTGGCCGCCGCGCTGCAGAGCCGGGAGCTCGGTCCAGACAGCGATCTGGATCCGATCGCCTGGCAGGCGCGGTTGGCCGGCGTGCCCGAGGTGCTCCCGCGCGATACGGACGGCGGTGCGCTCGTCGGCTGGTCGCCCGACGCCTCGAAGGTGGCGACGGCGAGCCCCGCCGCCGGGCTGCGACTGCTCGATGTCGGGGGGCCGGGGCGCCGCGTTCTGCACTGGCCGGCGGGTTTCGGCAAATCGCCGACCGTGCTGGCGTTCGCGCCCGACAGCTCGCGCATCGCACTCGGTGACCGCGCTGGCTCGATCGTCGTGATGAAAGCCAGCGGGGGGCTTTCGAAGCGCTTCCAGTGCAGCGGCCCGGTGCGCCGGCTGGTGTGGAAGGAAGACGACAGTCTGCTGGCGGGCTGCGGCACGGTTCCGGCGCTGGAGCTGTCGGCATTCGGCGGGGCGGACGGGCGCCATGTTCTGGCGAGCCGCCTGCGCGCGTTCAGTCTGGACAAGGGCGGTGCCCGCGTAGCGCTGGTCGGCGCAGACGGCGGGCTCGCCGTGCTCGACACCGACGACGCCAGCCGCACCTCCCTCGAAGCCGGAGACGCCGACGTGACGGCCGTCGCGCTCTTGCCCGACGGTTCCACGCTGCTTGCTGGAAGCGCCCGGGGGCGCGTCGCCCGCGTCGTGCTCGCAGCGCATGGCCTTCCGGAGTGGCACGACACGACTTCCAGCGCGACCTGGCAGTTGCTCGAAGCATCGCCCGACGGCGAGCGCTGGCTCGGCATCGACGCCGATCAGCATGCAGTGCTGTGGAACGCCCGGCTGGAGCCGGTCTCGCGTTTCTTCGTGAAGAGCGCGCTGCACACCTGGATCCCGTCGCGGCGCACGCTCGCGATCGCGATCCGCCACGACGCCATCCGGCTGCTCTCCGAGGACACCGGAACCGTCGTGGGGCGACTGGCGGGCGCGACGAAGCCGCTGGGCCATCTGGCGGCGGACCGGGACGGGCACTGGCTCGTCGCCAGCTCGCGCGACGGCGGAGTGCGCGCCTGGCCGCTCGACGAGGCCAGCGTGCGCGTGGTCCGGGGTCCGGCGCCCGCCGGAACGCGCTGCAATGCTGCCAGCGACGGTTCGGCCGTCGCCTGTCTCGACGCGCACGCGCTCGCCGCGGAACCGACGGGCGGTGACCGGCGCGCCGGCGCGACGTCGGTCGACCTGCCGCCCGGCGCGCGCCCGCCCGCCGGGGGAAAGCTGCCGTTCGCGATTGGGCCTCGCGCTGCCACGGCGGCGTGGGAACTTCCAGGTGGAAACCTGGCTCGGGTGCACGGCGGGACAGCGAGCGTCGTTCATGGTGTCCCGGCCGCGGATCTGCGACTTGCGTACGGCCGCTCCGGCTCGCCGCTCGCGCTTGCGGGCGACCGCGACGGGCGGCACGTGCTCCTGCTCGCGCGCACCCAGACCGAGCCCCCCGGGCAGGTCTCGGCACTGCCCGCTCCGGTGACGGCGCTCGGCTTCTCCCATGACGACGCGCACCTCGCGGTCGGCGACGGAGCGGGCGCGGTGCGCCTCGTCGACGTCCCGGACGCTAGCATGGGCGCGCCCATCGTCGTCGCTCGGGGTCAGGCTATCAAGGCCGTCGCGCTGTCGCAGGACGGCGCCACGCTGGCCGTCGCCACGCCGTCGGGTCAGGTCCGGATACGCCCGCTGTCGAGGAAGACATCTCGCAGCGTCTACACCGCTGCTTCAGCTGTGCGCTGTCTGGTGTGGACCGTCGGTGGTCGCGGGCTGGTCGTCGGTACCGCGGGCGGACGGGTCTGGCTGGTCGACACGGCGGGCTCGCGCGTGCTGACGCTTCTGGCCGCGCCGTCCGCGATCGACGCGTGCGTCCGCACTCCTGGTGACGACCGCTACACGTTCGTCACGGCGGACGGCATGGTCTGGCAGCGGCAGCTCGATCTGGACCCCATCTGGATGATCGACAAGCCGGCCGACGCGCTCGACCCGGACGCCGCGGCGCTCGAGCAGTGGAAGGGGCTCGGGCGGAGCGCGCGTACACCCTAGCTCCCGACGAAAGGTGCTAGGGGGACGCCGTATGGAGATACTGCTGGTGCGTCACGGCGAGAGCGTGGGCAACCTCGAGGGCCGCATGCAGGGGCACCGGGACTACCCGCTGTCCGATCATGGACGCGAACAAGCCGGTCGGCTCGCGGTCTGGCTCGAGCGCCATGCGATCGCGTGGGACGTGGCGTACTGCTCGCCGCTGCTGCGCGCGAGCCAGACCGCCGCGCTGCTGGCGGAGCTCACCCGGTTGCCCGCCGCCGCGCCCGAGCAGGATCTGGCGGAGCTCCGCGCCGGGCAGCTCGAGGGGCTCACGCGCGACGACATGCTCGAGCGTTTCCCGCACTTCCTGGAGCGCGGCGTCACCCAGTTGGCGGACTTCAGCGAGTTCGGCGGCGAGAGCTACGACGAGGTGCAGGAGCGCGCGCGGCGGCTGTTCGCCCGGCTGGAGCGGCGGCACAGGGAGGCGGGCCATCGAGTGTTGCTGGTCGCGCACGGCGGCATCAACTTCCAGCTGCTGAAGCTGATGATCTGCGAGCCCGTGCCGCGCGTGTGTATCGTGCGGATGGGCAACTGCAGCGCCACACTGGTGCGCCTGCGCCAGCGCCGCGACCGCTACATCGGCGAGGTCGCCTGGCACGTCCCGATCGAGCTGATGGGTGGCGAGTCGGGCGAGGGCGTCGCATCGCTGTTCCGCTGAGCGGCTCGTCCAGTCGGGGCCGGCCTCGAGCGACCACGGATGCCAGCGGGGCGTAACCGATGCTTGCCCGCCGGCGTATACAGTAGATCATGGCCTATTCGGAGCTCTTTTCGCTTGCGCGTCGCCACGCCGCGGTCCTGGTGGGGGCGCTGGCCCTCGCCGGCTGTGGAAACGCCGGGCCTAGCAGCGCGGCCGGGTCAGGCGGTAGCGCCGGCGCCGCGGCAGGGGGCGCGGGCGGTGTCGGGGGCGCCGGGGGCGCGGTTCCCTGCAGCGAGCCGGCCGCGGACATCCCCGCGGGCGCGCTATGCGTTCACAACGTCAGCGGCCGCGTGATCGACGCTTCCGGTGCGCCGGTGTCGGGCGTGCTGGTCAGCGCGTTCGGCACGGCCTGCTTCCCGGGTAACTCGGGTGCGGACGGGCGCTTCACCGTGCCGGTCAACCGCCACATCGTCCTGTCGAAGACCTCGCTGCTCGTCCACGAGCGGCCGCTCAAGGCCGGCTTCTACTACCAGCTGCCCACTTCGCCGCTGCCGGATCTCGACGTGGGCGACACGCCGCTGTTGCCGCTCCCAGAAGGCCCGGCGCTGGTCGCGTACCCCGACGGCTCGCCGATGCAGTCGGTCACGTCCGGCGATGTGACGCTGGACGTACCTGCCGGGGTCGAGGTGAAGCTCGACTACGACGAGCTCGACGCCGGCGCGAAGGGCAAGGAGTTCCGCGCGCTGGCTGTTCCGCCGAACCTCTGGAGCGACTTCGTCGACCCGTCGCTGAATCTGTCGGCGCTCTACGCCTTCGGCCCATTCGAAGCGGCATTCCTCGACGCCCAGACCGGCAAGCCGGCGCTGGCGCAGATGACGTTCGCGAATACCACGGGTTTTCCCGCGTCGACCCCGGTCGAGTTCCTCCAGCTCGGCAGTTACCTGTACCCGGATCTCGTCCCCACCGGGACGTTCGCGCCGGTGGCCACGGGCACGGTGTCGGCCGACGGCAAGACCATCACGATGGACAGCGCGACGGGCCTCCAGTACATCACCTGGATAGGTATCCGCGAGAAGAAATGATGCGTTCCCGTCGTCCTCCGCCCCGCTCCCGCGCTTGGTTGCGATGGGTGCGTCGCGCCGCGGTGGCTTCGGCGCTCGTCGTCGGCGCAACCGGTTGCGGCTCGAGCAGCAATGCAGGCTCCGCGGCGGGCGGCTCCGCAGGTGCTGGAGGCAGCGCCGGCGCCGCGGGCAGCGCCGGGACGGCCGGAACAGGCGGCACGGCGGGCATCGGCGGCACAGCGGGTGCTGGCGGTACTGGCGGCAGCGCAGCGTGCACTCCGGCGGCGAGCTATCCGGCGGGCCCCTACGGCGAGAACGTCGGCGACACGATCGCCGACTGGCACTTCCAGGGCTACGTCAACGACACGGCGCAGGGACTGGCCAACACCCATCCCTACGTGAACGACTACTCGATGGACGATCTCCGGCAGTCCGGGCGCGGCTATGCGCTTGTGCACTTGTCGGAGGACTTCTGACCAGGCTGCAGGCACGCTGCCCAGGATCTGGGCGCGCAGGGCAAGCAGGTGACGGACGCGGGTGGCGCGGTCGTGGAGAGCCTGCACACCGGCAACCTCGACGCCTGGATCACCGCGTACAGCCTGTCGGTCACGACCGTGTCACCCGTCGACCCGAACCAGCAGCTGATTGGCGAGCGCGAGACGGTCTTCATCGTCGACCTGTGTACGATGAAGATCGTCTACAAGACGCGGGGCAGCCTCGCGGGGCTCGGCGACTCCAGCGTCAAGACAGCCATCGCCAAGATCCTGACGCTGCTCGGCAAATAGCGGGTTTGTCGCAACTGCCCCCGGCCGCGGCCGATCTGCTATGGCTTTGGCACGTGGCGTCTGCCCGATCTGCACCCGTATGACCGCGACGCTGGTCTTCTCTGCCGGTACGCTCGAGCTCCGCGGATTGCAGGCGGACGGCGTCGAGCTGCCCCCGGCGCTCGACTGGGACGCGCGCACGGCGTGCTACCGCGCGCCCGCCCTGGCCTATGCCGAGGTCGTGCGTGCAATGGTGCATGGCAAGCACCCGTTCGACGACCAGGCGCGGGCGTACGTCGAACTGGAGCACGGCGCGCGCGTGCGCCGCGAGCCGCGGCCGTACCAGAGCGAGGGGCTGGCCGCGTGGAAGAAGGCGCGCGGCCGCGGCGTGGTGGTGCTGCCCACCGGTGCCGGCAAGAGCCATCTGGCCGTGATGGCCATCGACGACCGCCGGCGCAGCACGCTCGTCGTCGCGCCCACGCTGGATCTCGTGCGCCAGTGGTACGACCTGCTCCGGAGCAGGTCGTACCACTGGCGCACGAGATCCAGCGTGGGCGCGACGACGAGCGTGCTGCGCCGGCGGTCGTCGATGGCCATCACGGCCAGATGGCTCTTGCCGGCACCGGTGGGCAGCACCACCACGCCGCGGCCGCGCGCCTTCTTCCACGCGGCCAGCCCCTCGCTCTGGTACGGCCGCGGCTCGCGGCGCACGCGCGCGCCGTGCTCCAGTTCGACGTACGCCCGCGCCTGGTCGTCGAACGGGTGCTTGCCATGCACCATTGCACGCACGACCTCGGCATAGGCCAGGGCGGGCGCGCGGTAGCACGCCGTGCGCGCGTCCCAGTCGAGCGCCGGGGGCAGCTCGACGCCGTCCGCCTGCAATCCGCGGAGCTCGAGCGTACCGGCAGAGAAGACCAGCGTCGCGGTCATACGGGTGCAGATCGGGCAGACGCCACGTGCCAAAGCCATAGCAGATCGGCCGCGGCCGGGGGCAGTTGCGACAAACCCGCTATTTGCCGAGCAGCGTCAGGATCTTGGCGATGGCTGTCTTGACGCTGGAGTCGCCGAGCCCCGCGAGGCTGCCCCGCGTCTTGTAGACGATCTTCATCGTACACAGGTCGACGATGAAGACCGTCTCGCGCTCGCCAATCAGCTGCTGGTTCGGGTCGACGGGTGACACGGTCGTGACCGACAGGCTGTACGCGGTGATCCAGGCGTCGAGGTTGCCGGTGTGCAGGCTCTCCACGACCGCGCCACCCGCGTCCGTCACCTGCTTGCCCTGCGCGCCCAGATCCTGGGCAGCGTGCCTGCAGCCTGGTCAGAAGTCCTCCGACAAGTGCACAAGCGCATAGCCGCGCCCGGACTGCCGGAGATCGTCCATCGAGTAGTCGTTCACGTAGGGATGGGTGTTGGCCAGTCCCTGCGCCGTGTCGTTGACGTAGCCCTGGAAGTGCCAGTCGGCGATCGTGTCGCCGACGTTCTCGCCGTAGGGGCCCGCCGGATAGCTCGCCGCCGGAGTGCACGCTGCGCTGCCGCCAGTACCGCCAGCACCCGCTGTGCCGCCGATGCCCGCCGTGCCGCCTGTTCCGGCCGTCCCGGCGCTGCCCGCGGCGCCGGCGCTGCCTCCAGCACCTGCGGAGCCGCCCGCCGCGGAGCCTGCATTGCTGCTCGAGCCGCAACCGGTTGCGCCGACGACGAGCGCCGAAGCCACCGCGGCGCGACGCACCCATCGCAACCAAGCGCGGGAGCGGGGCGGAGGACGACGGGAACGCATCATTTCTTCTCGCGGATACCTATCCAGGTGATGTACTGGAGGCCCGTCGCGCTGTCCATCGTGATGGTCTTGCCGTCGGCCGACACCGTGCCCGTGGCCACCGGCGCGAACGTCCCGGTGGGGACGAGATCCGGGTACAGGTAACTGCCGAGCTGGAGGAACTCGACCGGGGTCGACGCGGGAAAACCCGTGGTATTCGCGAACGTCATCTGCGCCAGCGCCGGCTTGCCGGTCTGGGCGTCGAGGAATGCCGCTTCGAATGGGCCGAAGGCGTAGAGCGCCGACAGATTCAGCGACGGGTCGACGAAGTCGCTCCAGAGGTTCGGCGGAACAGCCAGCGCGCGGAACTCCTTGCCCTTCGCGCCGGCGTCGAGCTCGTCGTAGTCGAGCTTCACCTCGACCCCGGCAGGTACGTCCAGCGTCACATCGCCGGACGTGACCGACTGCATCGGCGAGCCGTCGGGGTACGCGACCAGCGCCGGGCCTTCTGGGAGCGGCAACAGCGGCGTGTCGCCCACGTCGAGATCCGGCAGCGGCGAAGTGGGCAGCTGGTAGTAGAAGCCGGCCTTGAGCGGCCGCTCGTGGACGAGCAGCGAGGTCTTCGACAGGACGATGTGGCGGTTGACCGGCACGGTGAAGCGCCCGTCCGCACCCGAGTTACCCGGGAAGCAGGCCGTGCCGAACGCGCTGACCAGCACGCCCGACACCGGCGCACCGGAAGCGTCGATCACGCGGCCGCTGACGTTGTGAACGCATAGCGCGCCCGCGGGGATGTCCGCGGCCGGCTCGCTGCAGGGAACCGCGCCCCCGGCGCCCCCGACACCGCCCGCGCCCCCTGCCGCGGCGCCGGCGCTACCGCCTGACCCGGCCGCGCTGCTAGGCCCGGCGTTTCCACAGCCGGCGAGGGCCAGCGCCCCCACCAGGACCGCGGCGTGGCGACGCGCAAGCGAAAAGAGCTCCGAATAGGCCATGATCTACTGTATACGCCGGCGGGCAAGCATCGGTTACGCCCCGCTGGCATCCGTGGTCGCTCGAGGCCGGCCCCGACTGGACGAGCCGCTCAGCGGAACAGCGATGCGACGCCCTCGCCCGACTCGCCACCCATCAGCTCGATCGGGACGTGCCAGGCGACCTCGCCGATGTAGCGGTCGCGGCGCTGGCGCAGGCGCACCAGTGTGGCGCTGCAGTTGCCCATCCGCACGATACACACGCGCGGCACGGGCTCGCAGATCATCAGCTTCAGCAGCTGGAAGTTGATGCCGCCGTGCGCGACCAGCAACACTCGATGGCCCGCCTCCCTGTGCCGCCGCTCCAGCCGGGCGAACAGCCGCCGCGCGCGCTCCTGCACCTCGTCGTAGCTCTCGCCGCCGAACTCGCTGAAGTCCGCCAACTGGGTGACGCCGCGCTCCAGGAAGTGCGGGAAACGCTCGAGCATGTCGTCGCGCGTGAGCCCCTCGAGCTGCCCGGCGCGGAGCTCCGCCAGATCCTGCTCGGGCGCGGCGGCGGGCAACCGGGTGAGCTCCGCCAGCAGCGCGGCGGTCTGGCTCGCGCGCAGCAGCGGCGAGCAGTACGCCACGTCCCACGCGATCGCATGGCGCTCGAGCCAGACCGCGAGCCGACCGGCTTGTTCGCGTCCATGATCGGACAGCGGGTAGTCCCGGTGCCCCTGCATGCGGCCCTCGAGGTTGCCCACGCTCTCGCCGTGACGCACCAGCAGTATCTCCATACGGCGTCCCCCTAGCACCTTTCGTCGGGAGCTAGGGTGTACGCGCGCTCCGCCCGAGCCCCTTCCACTGCTCGAGCGCCGCGGCGTCCGGGTCGAGCGCGTCGGCCGGCTTGTCGATCATCCAGATGGGGTCCAGATCGAGCTGCCGCTGCCAGACCATGCCGTCCGCCGTGACGAACGTGTAGCGGTCGTCACCAGGAGTGCGGACGCACGCGTCGATCGCGGACGGCGCGGCCAGAAGCGTCAGCACGCGCGAGCCCGCCGTGTCGACCAGCCAGACCCGTCCGCCCGCGGTACCGACGACCAGCCCGCGACCACCGACGGTCCACACCAGACAGCGCACAGCTGAAGCAGCGGTGTAGACGCTGCGAGATGTCTTCCTCGACAGCGGGCGTATCCGGACCTGACCCGACGGCGTGGCGACGGCCAGCGTGGCGCCGTCCTGCGACAGCGCGACGGCCTTGATAGCCTGACCCCGAGCGACGACGATGGGCGCGCCCATGCTAGCGTCCGGGACGTCGACGAGGCGCACCGCGCCCGCTCCGTCGCCGACCGCGAGGTGCGCGTCGTCATGGGAGAAGCCGAGCGCCGTCACCGGAGCGGGCAGTGCCGAGACCTGCCCGGGGGGCTCGGTCTGGGTGCGCGCGAGCAGGAGCACGTGCCGCCCGTCGCGGTCGCCCGCAAGCGCGAGCGGCGAGCCGGAGCGGCCGTACGCAAGTCGCAGATCCGCGGCCGGGACACCATGAACGACGCTCGCTGTCCCGCCGTGCACCCGAGCCAGGTTTCCACCTGGAAGTTCCCACGCCGCCGTGGCAGCGCGAGGCCCAATCGCGAACGGCAGCTTTCCCCCGGCGGGCGGGCGCGCGCCGGGCGGCAGGTCGACCGACGTCGCGCCGGCGCGCCGGTCACCGCCCGTCGGTTCCGCGGCGAGCGCGTGCGCGTCGAGACAGGCGACGGCCGAACCGTCGCTGGCAGCATTGCAGCGCGTTCCGGCGGGCGCCGGACCCCGGACCACGCGCACGCTGGCCTCGTCGAGCGGCCAGGCGCGCACTCCGCCGTCGCGCGAGCTGGCGACGAGCCAGTGCCCGTCCCGGTCCGCCGCCAGATGGCCCAGCGGCTTCGTCGCGCCCGCCAGTCGCCCCACGACGGTTCCGGTGTCCTCGGAGAGCAGCCGGATGGCGTCGTGGCGGATCGCGATCGCGAGCGTGCGCCGCGACGGGATCCAGGTGTGCAGCGCGCTCTTCACGAAGAAACGCGAGACCGGCTCCAGCCGGGCGTTCCACAGCACTGCATGCTGATCGGCGTCGATGCCGAGCCAGCGCTCGCCGTCGGGCGATGCTTCGAGCAACTGCCAGGTCGCGCTGGAAGTCGTGTCGTGCCACTCCGGAAGGCCATGCGCTGCGAGCACGACGCGGGCGACGCGCCCCCGGGCGCTTCCAGCAAGCAGCGTGGAACCGTCGGGCAAGAGCGCGACGGCCGTCACGTCGGCGTCTCCGGCTTCGAGGGAGGTGCGGCTGGCGTCGTCGGTGTCGAGCACGGCGAGCCCGCCGTCTGCGCCGACCAGCGCTACGCGGGCACCGCCCTTGTCCAGACTGAACGCGCGCAGGCGGCTCGCCAGAACATGGCGCCCGTCCGCCCCGCCGAATGCCGACAGCTCCAGCGCCGGAACCGTGCCGCAGCCCGCCAGCAGACTGTCGTCTTCCTTCCACACCAGCCGGCGCACCGGGCCGCTGCACTGGAAGCGCTTCGAAAGCCCCCCGCTGGCTTTCATCACGACGATCGAGCCAGCGCGGTCACCGAGTGCGATGCGCGAGCTGTCGGGCGCGAACGCCAGCACGGTCGGCGATTTGCCGAAACCCGCCGGCCAGTGCAGAACGCGGCGCCCCGGCCCCCCGACATCGAGCAGTCGCAGCCCGGCGGCGGGGCTCGCCGTCGCCACCTTCGAGGCGTCGGGCGACCAGCCGACGAGCGCACCGCCGTCCGTATCGCGCGGGAGCACCTCGGGCACGCCGGCCAACCGCGCCTGCCAGGCGATCGGATCCAGATCGCTGTCTGGACCGAGCTCCCGGCTCTGCAGCGCGGCGGCCAGCGCCTTCGCCGGATCGCGGTCGGCGTCCAGCATCGCCACGCGCTTCAGGAGCTGTCGGGTCCGACGGACGGAGCTCTGGTGCGCGCGGTCCGCCTGCGTGCGGGTGTGGTCGAGCTCCGCTGCGAGCCGCCGCTCGCTCGCCTTGGTCACCAGCGCCAGCACCAGCACCAGGAGCGCGCCCGCCACCACGAGCGATCGCAGGACGAAGCGCCGGCGCTGCGCCCGTCGCCGGACCGCCTCCACGAATGAGAGCTCCTTCTGCCCGAGCGGCGCCTCGGTGCGCTCGAACCACGCGAGCAGCCGCGCTGCCTGCTCGCCGTCCCACAGCGAGCCGTCAGGGCGCCCCTGCGCTTCCCACTCGCGCGCGCCGGCTGCCATGCGTTCGCGGAAAGCGTGATCCTCACCGGACAACGACAGGAGCGCCGCCAGCGCGGGCCACCCGCTCACGAGCGCCTCGTGCACCAGCTCCACCTCGCCGGCGCTCTCCACCACCAGCTTCTCGCTCAGCAGGCGCCCGAGCGCCCGCGCCCCCGCCGACCCACCCACCGCAGGATCCTCGAGCGTTGCACGCGGAACGACGGCGCGCGCGCCGTCGGCCGTCACGAGCCGGACGAGGATCTGCTGGGCCGCCTTGCGCTCTTCGGGACCCATGCCGGCCAGCACCGAGTCGGCGTGCCGGGCCAGCGCACCCGCGAGCCCACCGAGCTTCTGCCAGGCAGCGCTCGGCAGCAGGCGTCGCTCCGTATCGCGCGCCTGCCACCACGCCGCCATCGCGAACGACATGAGCGGCAGCCCCGCGGCGGTGCGCGCCACGTCGCTGGCGATGGTGCCGGCGATGGACGGATCCTCCAGCTCGAAGCCCGCCGCACGTGCGGGCTCGACCAGCGCGTGCTCCAGGGCTTCGCCGAGCAGCGGGCGGACGGGATAGAAGCCGGCGCCGAGCAGCGCGCGCAGCGGCTCGATCGAGAAAAGCCGGTCCATCAGATCGGCGCGCACGGTGGCCAGAAGGCGGATCGCTGGCGAAGAGCTTTCCGCCAGCGAAGCCAGCGCGCGTGCAAAGGCGTGCGCCGCCGACGGATCGGGCGCGAGCGTCGCGAGCTCCTCCAGCTGGTCGATCACCAGAAGCACGGCGGCCGGCGGCCGCAACGAGCCCCTGAGCAGCTCGCCGAGGCGCGCGGGATCCGCGACCAGCGCCGCGTGGATCTTCTCGTCCGGAACGCCGGCGATGGGCGCAAGTGCCTGCGCCAGCGACCTGAGCGGGTGCGAGCGCGGCTCGACCACCGCCGTCCGGAACACCAGCCCGCCACCGAGCACGCCGTCCTCGACCGCCGGCGCGACGCCGGCCAGCGCCAGCGAGCTCTTGCCCGAGCCACTCGGGCCCACCAGCACGACGGCGGCCCGCGCGCGCAGCCGCTCGGCCACCTCGGCGATCTCGCGATCCCGACCGAAGAACACGTCGCGCTCCGCCGCGGAAAACACCGACAGCCCGCGGTAGGGCCCGCTTCCCGGCACGTGGCGCGGCCGCGCTGCGGCGTCCGCCGCGACCAGTGCCGCCACGAGCTCGTCCGCACTCGCGAAGCGTTCCTCGGCACGCTTCGCGATCAGGCGGTCGATGATCGCCGCCAGCGGCTGCGGCAGATCCGGACGCGCGCCCAGCGCGCCCGGGAAGGGCGTGCTGGAAAAGACCTGCTCGCGCACGGCGCCGAGGGTGAGCGTGTCGATGGGATGCCGGCCGGTGAACGCGAAGTAGAAGGTGATTCCGAGCGCGTACAGATCACTCGCCGGCGTGGCTTCGTGTCCGAGCCACAGCTCGGGGGCCATATACAGCGGCGTGCCACCGGCTGCGTCGCTGACCAGCGCCGGATCGAGCGAGAGCGAGCTCCGCGTCGTGCGCGCTGCGGTGGCCAGCCCGAAGTCGATGAGCTTCAGACCACCGGGCTTGCCGCGGCTCTCCGAGGTCACGAACAGGTTGTCGGGCTTGATGTCGCGATGGCACAAGCCCGCGTCGTGGGCTGCGGAGAGCCCGCGCGACGCCTCGAGCATGAGCTGGAGCCCGCGCTCGAGCGGCAGCCTGCCGCCCTGGTCCTCGACGTCGGCGGCCAGCGATCGGCCCTCGAGGAACTCCATCGCCAGACAGGTGCGCCCCTGGACCTGGTAGGTCGCGAACACCTGCACCACGTTCGGGTGCGAGAGCTGCGCCAGCACGCGCCCTTCGCGTTTGAACTGGCGCACGAGCTCCAGCTCGCTCGCGAGCTCCGTGCGCAGGAACTTCAAGAGCTCCCAGCGCCCGAACGCCTCGTTGTAGCCCTTGGCGACCAGCCCGATGCTGCCCTGCTCCGCCAGCACCTCGATGCTCGTGTACGGGCCGAACGGCGGGGGTGCACGACGATCGCGCTCGCTCTCGACACCGGGCGGCGTGCTCATGGCCTGCGTGGCCTCCAGCGCCAGGGCGCCTGCCCGCGACCGCAGCGTGGACTCGTCGAACGTCCACTCCGGCGGCGGGTCGGTATCGTGGCGATCTTCGCCCATCACGCAGAAGGTACACGATGCGGCGGCGCGGAGCCGGCTCTACCAGGATATCGGCGAAAGCGACGGCGGAACCTCGTAGGTCGTCGCTACGCCGCTGCACGCCCAGCCGCGACCCCGGTGCAGGCAATGCACCTCGGCCACGTCCGTCGCACCCATGCGCCCGGCTGCGATGCGGACTCCGTCGTGCACGGCCTCGCGCGAGCAGCCATGACGGCAGCTCACCGCTACGGAGCCGAGACGCACCTGCCCCGCTGGGAAAACGCCGACTTCGTGCACGAGATCGCCGCGGCGCGGGGAGCGGCGGGGCATATCCAGCGCAGGCGTGAAGTCGACCCGGATGCGCCATGCCTCGGCGGCGAACGAGCGGGCCGCCTGGCCGCGCTGCTGCTCCGGGGGACGGCTCTCCAGTGTGTCGTCGTCCGGCCGGGCTACTTCCGCCCTGCAGCTCACGCGCACGCGCCGCGCGCCTGCCGCCGGGGACAGCTTCTGCGAGTAGCAGAGCCGCCCGACCAGCAGCTCGCCGCCTGCTGCCGCCGCGCGCTCGCGGAGCACCGTGACCAGCCGCGTCACCGAGCAGTCGACATCGCTCAGCCACTCGCCGTGCATGCGGCGCTGGCCCTCGGTCAGCGTGCAGTACGCATCCACCGTACCCAGGGAGGCGTAGCCCAGGGGCAGTGCGTTTTCCTCCTCGATCTGGTCGCCGGCAGCGAGCGCCGGCTGGGCCGTGCCGTGGAAGCGGGTCGCCGTGCGCAGCCCCGAGCCGCAGCCGACCGCCAGAGCCGCCGGCAGCGCCAACAGCAGGAACGCGCCTCGCATGACGGCAGAGCATTTCAGAGGCGGGCCCGCCGCGCAAGCGCGGGGCGCCGACTTGCCGCGGATCCGATCTGCCTGCACGCTTGCGTTCGTGGCGACGCAGGCATGGCCGGCGTACCTCGCTCTCGGCCCCGGGGAGATCCGGCGCCGGGCTGCCGAGGCAGTCGCGGCGCTCGGCCGCTGCGAGATCTGCCCGCGCAATTGCCGCGTCGATCGCCTCGAGAACCTGGCACGCGTCTGCGCGACGGGCCGCTACGCACGGGTCGGCACCTGGTTTCCGCATTTCGGCGAGGAGGACTGCCTGCGCGGCACCCGCGGCTCGGGCACGATCTTCTTCTCCTTCTGCAACCTGAAGTGCGTGTTCTGCCAGAACCACGACACGTCCCAGGCAGGGCATGGGCGCGAGCTCCGCCCCCCGGATCTCGCCTCGGCCATGCTCGAGCTACAGAGCAAGGGCTGTCACAACATCAATCTGGTCACGCCCGAACACGTCGTCCCGCAGATCCTCGAAGCGCTGCCGATCGCGATCGAGCGCGGGCTGAGCCTGCCCATCGTCTACAACACGAGCAGCTACGACTCGATGGAGTCGCTCCGCTGGCTGGACGGAATCGTCGACATCTACATGCCGGACTTCAAGGTCTGGACCCGCGCCAGCGCCCTCCGCTACCTAAAGGCCAAGGACTATGCCGAGGTCGCGCGGCGCGTGGTCCGCGAGATGCACCGCCAGGTCGGTGCGCTCGAGCTCGACGAACGCGGCATGGCGCGGCGCGGCGTGCTGGTGCGGCATCTGGTGATGCCGGGGCTGCTGGAAGAATCGGCAGAGATATTCCGTTTTCTCGCCGAGAGCGTGTCACCGGACACGTACGTGAATGTCATGGGTCAATATCGCCCGGAGCACCGCGCCGGCGACTACCCCGAGCTCGACCGCCGACCCTCGGCTGCCGAGATGGAGCAGGCGCGTCGGCTCGCTCGCGAGGCCGGGCTCCACCGGCTCGACGAACGCGCTCCGGCTGGACTCGTCGTGTACCTCTGAAAAGCCAACGGCGCCGGACCACCAACCCCTCGCGGCGGGGAAAACCCGCAGCGCAAGGTGTCGATGTTCCGACGCCGTTGGCTATGGAGCAGCTCGATCAGGCGCCTGCGTCGGCGCCGCCCATGCTGCCACCGGCACCGCCCATGGCGCCGCCGGTTCCACCAGCGCCGCCCATGGCGCCGCCGGTGCCGCCCATGCTGCCACCGGCACCACCCGTGGCGCCGCCGGTGCCGCCGGTGCTGCCGCCGGTGCCGCCGGTGCTGCCGCCTGTGCCGCCGGTGCTACCGCCGGTGCCGGCGGTGCCGGCTCCGGCGCTGCCTCCGCTGCCACTGCCACTGTCGTTGCTGCTGCAGCCCACCACGAGGGCCCCAGCGCTCGCCAAGGCGAGGATCGCCAGCAGGCTTGTCAGTCTCTTCATCCCAACTTCCTCCAGTCAAACCGTAAGAAACACACGTGGGGCGGAACGCCCAACACGCCGCGAGTACCTAGAAGCACGACTCGTACCACGCACCACCGAGGCTAGCGCGTCATGACGGACATGTAGAATTTTGGTGGACTTTTTGTTGGCCCACGGGCCGATGCGGGCTGTTCTGCAGCGGGCGCTTCCCCCGGGACCCTGATCCCCCTGTCGCGGGTAGGCCTCCGCAATGCAATGGAAACTCCGAGTCGGCCGGCCTGATGGCCTGTGCCCACGGGAAAGGCTTTGGCCTAGCGCTGCGAGCTGCCGCGACGCGCATCCCCGGCCTGCTCGGCGATCCGGCGCAGGCTGTCGGCGAGATCGCGACCCGCTCCTTTGCGCGGCGGACTGGGCGGCGGAGCCCCGTTGCTGTGGCGCGGACGCGCCCGCGGCCAACGCGGACGGGACGAGCGGCGACCCGCACCGCGGCGTGGCCCGTGACGCCTCCGGCCGCGCCAGCGCCGGACCAGATCCCCCACAAGAGGCCACGCCTGCGCGCCATCGAGCGGCGGGAACGGTAGCAGATTGAGCCCGATGATGAAGAGGTTCGCCGTGGTGAACACCGCGACCAGCTGCACCAGCATCCACGAGCTGGGCGGCCCCGTCACGAACACGACCCCGAGCGTGAGGACGAGCAGCAGCGCCTGCGCTAGCACGCCGCCCCACGCGATCACGGACCGCTCGTGACGCGTGCTACTGCCTGCGAAGCGGGTCAGCCCGCCGAAGCCGGTGATGTCGATCGCCAACACGTGGAGGCGGAAGCGCCTTGCCAGCATGGCGTGGCCCAGCTCGTGCACCAGCACGACGACGAAGAAGCCGACCCAGAAGGCGGGCGCGAACGAGAAGCCGCTGAACAGCAGCGCTCCGAGAGGCATCGTCCAGTGGATGCGCAGCGGAATGCCGTGGATGCGGCCTATCTGCAGGTAGCCTCGCTCGAACATGACGATACAGCACGCCCGCCGGGGGCGCACGTACAGGACAACATAAGCACGCCATAGGGACGCGCCACCCGTGCATCGCCGGGCGATGGCGATAGGATGCCCGCATGAGCATGCTGCAGCACAGCGACAACGACGCGCTCGCGCGCTGCGTGCACTGCGGCGCGTTGGCGGTCGGCCCGTGCGCGGAGTGCCACTCGCCGGTGTGCGGCGACTGCTGTGTGCTGACCGAGGGCGGCAGCCGCACCTGGGCGATCTGTGTTACCTGCGAGAAGCGCTCCGGGCGCTCGCTCAGGAGCGGCTGGATGACCGTGATCGGCTGGATCGCGATCCCGATCCTGCTGCTGCTCGGGGCGGTCGTGCTGCTGTCGCGGATGGTCGCGCACTGACCGCTATTCGCCGCGCTTCTTCTGCATGCTGGGCGTGATCTTGTCGGGGCTGGCGACGGCCCGGCCGATGGCCTTGTGTCCGAACCGAGCCTGGATCGCATCGAGCGCGGGACCGAGGCGATCGCTCGACCGGGCGGCGTGGAACAACTCGAGCTGTTCGTGTTCGCGCGATTCGAGGCCAGACAGCGACACACCGAGCAAGCGCACCGGCTCCGTCACTCCGGCAGCGTCCCACAGAGCAACAGCGATATCGCGGATCACGGCAGCATCGTCGGTGGGTTCTGCCAGCGAACGGCTGCGCGTCAGCAGCGGATAGCGCGGCTCCTCGCCGTCGCCCCTCACGCGCGCGATGCGCGCTCCCCTCGCCCGGCCCAGCTTGATCTTGAGCGTTACCGTCCGTCCCCTGTAACCGTCGCGCCGCACCCGGCGTGCGACCGCCTCGGCGTGTGCCGTCAGCGTCGCGGTCACGGTGTCGCGATCACTCACGTCGTGCTCGAAGGTATTCTCCTCACCGTAGGATTTCGGCACGCGCTCGCTCTCTACCGCCCGGCGATCCTCTCCGCGGGCCATGCGGACGAGCTCCCAGGCCCGATCGCCGATGCTGCGCCTGAGCTGATCGACGTCGCAGTCCGCTAGCTGGCGGGTGCTGCGGATGCCCAGCCGTTCCAGCCGCTCGCCCAGCACCGGCCCCACACCCCACAGACGTCGCACCGGCAACGGATCGAGCATCCAGCGTACCGCTCCGGGTGGCACCAGCAGGAGCCCGTCCGGCTTGCCGAGGGTGCAGGCGATCTTGGCGACGAGCTTCGACGGCGCCACACCGACCGACACGACCAGATCTGTCTCCTCGCGCACGCGGGCCTTGAGGCGGCGCGCCAGCGCGAGCGCACCACCGAACAGACGCACCGAACCGCTGATATCTAGGAATGCCTCGTCCAGCGCGAGCGGCTCGATCGCCGGCGTGAACTCGGCAAAGACCTCGTGCACCTGGGCCGACACCTCCGAGTAGCGCGCCATGCGCGACGGAAGGTACACGCCGTCGGGGCAGAGCTCCCGCGCCCGGAAGCCCGGCATGGCGCTCCGCACACCGAACACGCGCGCTTCATACGAAGCGGCCGCCACGACCCCACGTGGCGACGTCGCCCCCACGATCACCGGCCGGCCGCGAAGCTCGGGATTGTCCCGCTGCTCGATGGACGCGTAGAAGGCGTCCATGTCGGCGTGCAGGATCCAGCGATCCGGGCTCACCCGTGGACCGTACGCGCGCTCGCGCGTTCCTGCCACCCCGGAATCCAGCTAGGGGGAACCGGCCGCGTGCTCCACCGCGCGCGAGCTTGCGCTGCGCACGACCGACGCGGGGCGAATGGGCAATGCGGATCACGAGTCGATCAAGCCGCGCGCTCCAACCCGCCAGCCGCGGTAGCGAGGAAGTCCATGGACGCGCGGATCGTCGAGGACAATACCCGCCTCGCTGCGTCGCTCCTGCAGGGACTCGGTGAAGAGGATTTCGCGGTGCAGGCTACAGGGCGCGCACGCGCTGCCCTGGAACGACTGCAGAACGAACAGGTCGAGGTGGTCGTACTCGACCTCGGACTGCCCGACATGGATGGCCTGGACGTGATCACCACGCTCCGCCAGAGCGGCAACAACGCGCCGATCCTGGTGCTGACGGCCCGCGAGGAGGTTCTGTCCCGCGGGGAAATCCTGAGCGAAGCATTTGGCTACGAGTTCGTTCCCGGCACGAATCTGCTCGACGTCCGCGTCGCCCACCTGCGCCGCAAGCTCGAGGGCGCACCCGTGGCGCTACTGGCGACGACGGCGGTGTTCTCCGGCCTGTGGTGGACGGGCACGGAGCTGATCATCACCTCGATGATGGGTCTGACGATGAGCGTCGGCATCTGGCGCTCTCGATCGGACAGGGCTCGGCAATGCTCGCCCCGCTCGCCATCGCGATCATCTCCGGCCTGGTACTGACGGTGCCGGCCGTACTGTTGATGCTGCCGGTGCTGTTCCGCATCTTCAGCCGCGGCCGCTGAACGACCACGCGGAGGACAGCGTCTTGCGGGCCATGGCCAGCCCCGACCGCGCCCGCTCGATGCTCGGCGGCACCTCGTCGTAGGCCTCGTCGGTCAACGCGCTCCAGGCACGCGCGGTGTTGCGCTCCATGCTGGCGAAGTGACCGATCATCTCGGCGAAGCGCGTCAGCCCCAGCTCGGCGATCATGTCCTCGCGCTGGTCCAGAAACTCCGCCACGTCCTGTTCGAGGATCTCGTCGAGCGTCTGGTGCAGCTCCGCAACGTGCTCGGCCGTGTTGCCATCGGGCAGCTGGTCGAGCTTGGCCGCGATGCGCATCAAGAGCACCGGCGGCGCCTGCGGATGTTCGCTCTTCACGTGCTCCGGCACCGGCTCGCCTTCGAGGATCAGATCGGCCACGCCTTCCGCCTCGAAGCCCTCGTGTTCGGTACCCGTCGGGATCGGCCTGGGCGGCGGCGCGCCCGGCCGGCGCACCCGCGACAAAAGGCCCCCGACAACGAGCAGCACCATCCCCGCGGCGAATGGCGCGCCCGCGACGTGACCCCAGGCCGAAATGCGGTCGCCCGAAGTCACCTCGCCGCCCGGGCCGGTACCCTGCGGGTGCACCGCGCGAGCGGCGTAGCAGGACGCGACGAGCACGCCGATCACGAACAGGACCATGCCGAGCGCGCGCATCAACTGCCTCCCACTAGATCGACGAGCGTGAGCGTGAGCGCCATCAGGGCCTCACCGACGATCAGCCCCGCCGCGACCGGCACCACTACGTCTGCCACGTAGTGGTGCCCCTTGGCCTTCTCGATCGCGATCGAAATCAGGCAGCCGATGCCGTAGCCGAGTGTGATCTCGAACGGCAGGTACATCGCCAAACCGATCAACACGCCGAGCCCGCCGATGGGCACCAGCGCCAGGCCGGCGCCGATACCCGCGCCCGCCACGTACTTGTCGACCGGCGCATGACCCGACAGAACGCCCTTGATCATTCCCTCGAGGACGCCCGCCTGCGGCGCCGGCAGACACTCGGGGAGCTTGTGGATGCAGGCGGCCGACTCCGGCCCGAAGCCGTTGGTCCCGCCGGGCCCGGCCTTCCACAGAAGCAGCGTGGTACCGATCGCGATCGCCGGGCCGATCCACGCGACACCGAACTGCGCGAGCTGCTGGCGCCTGGGGACACCGCCGACAAGATGCCCGGTCTTCAGGTCGGTCATCATGTCGGCGCACTGGTTGGTCGCGATGCTGACGGCGATGCCGATCGTGACGGCCAGAACGACGTTGCCGCTGGTGATCGCCAGCATAAGCGTGACCGCGATCAGCGCCAGGCCGCTGAGCGGCGAGATGTCCGTCGCACCGGTGGCCTGCGCCACGATCAGGCCCGCGAGAGCCAGCCACAGCGCGCCCGCCACGGCGGCGGCGATAGCCGTGCCGAAGTGGAAGTGACCGGTGGTGCCCATCGAGCCGACCAGCGTCACGACGAACAGGGCCACGAACGACCCGCCCAACCCGACCACGAGCACTTTCGGCGACAGCTCTTCGGATTGGCCGCCCCCCTTGCGGGCGAGCTTCGCGGCAGCGGACAGACTCGCGATGGCACCCTTGATCGCCGGAAAAGCCGCCACGACGCCCGCCAGCGCGCCGCCGATCAGGATGCCGATACCGGTCGGCCTGAGCATGCCGCCGTAGACGGAGTTGACCAGTTGCTCGCCAGCCAGGTGCGGCGGGGCCCAGCCCTGCCACACCGCGACGGGGCCGATCACCCACCACGCCATGACCCCACCCAGCGCGAACGGCAGTCCGCCCCGCCCGGATAGCAGCCCCGCGCCGATATTCGCCATGCTGAGCGACACCGTGGTGCCGATCAGCACCAGCGCCCACGGTCCCGCGTTGCCGACGTGCAGCAGCGACTTGATCCACGGACCAATCGGCAGGGTTTCGGGGAGCCACTGGAAGTGGTGGTTGGTGGCAAGCGTGAGCCCGGCGCTGACCAGGAATCCGATGCCGAGGTACTTCGCCTTCTTCGCGCCGGCGCCCGGGGCCTTCAGGATGGTCGCGACCGCGACACCGCTAGGGAACTTCAGCCGCTCGATCTCGATTAGCTGTTTCCTGAGCGGAATGATGATCACGATCCCCATGAAGGAGCCAGCCACGGCAGCCAGCAGGATCGTGTAGATGTCGTACTGCAGGCCGAGCAGCAGGAGCGCAGGGAAGGTGAAGACCACGCCGGCGGAGGCGGTGTTCACGCCGGAGGCGATCGTCTGGTTGATGTTGTTCTCGACGATCGACCCGCAGCCCTTGATCTTCAGGCCCTTGCGACCGACGCCCCGGAGCAGCGCGAAGCCGAGGATCGCCGCTACGGTGGAACCCGCGAGGCCGAACCCGAGCTTGAGGCTGATGTACACGAAGGCCGCGGTCATCAGCGCGCCCTGGACGATGCCCAGGACGACCGCCGCCACCGTGATCTCCCGGTAGCCCGATCCAGCTTTGTTTGCCGGGGCGCCGGGAGTATCTGCTGCCTGGGTCATGTGCGGGCACGGTTAACTTGGTCGCCCCGATGGAGCAACATGACTCTCATCAAGCTACCGGCCCGACGGCCTTGGCTTCAGGGAGCGCGCTCCTCGAACAGCGCTGCACCGGCGATAAAGCGCAACGGCACGATTCCAGTCGGGCCGACGGCGTTCTTGATCACGGACAGATCCACTGCACGCGCGCCGAGCGCGAGCTGACGCTCGGGCATCGCGCTCGGCGAGCCCTCGCCTTCGATGGCGTGCACCTCCGAAGCCAACGTGGCCGCCGGCGACACGAGGGGCGCACTGCGCGACTGCACCGTCGCCACCACCGCGCAGCCCTCGTCGGCAAGCTGGCGCAGCTCGTAGGCGACCTGTGCGACGCGTGCATCGTAGCTGCCGTTGGTGACGGCGGCGCGCTTGCGTTCACCCCCACCCGCACAGAACGCCTCCAGGCCATCCACCACAAGGATCACGCGGTCGTGCCGGCCCCACAGGTGGCTGACCACCTTCGCCAGACTGCTGGTCGACTCGAACGGCTTGGCGCGATGCAGATGCAGGTGGTTTCCGACCTTCTTGACCACCGTTTCCACGGCCTCGGCCACCGGCCGCCGTGTCATCTCGTCCTGCCAGGCCTGTCCGGACCAGATCGAGCCGTAGGGCGTGCGCACGTCGGGGTACTCGCGGTGCAGGGCGCGGGCCGCGAGGCGTGCGACGATCTCCGTCTCGTCCAGCGCCACGCTGGTGAACACCACTGCGGCGCGGGCCCTCGCTGTCATGTAGGCCATGAGCAGCGCGAACGCCGTCTTGCCCACGCCGGGAGCGCCAGAAATGGTCATCAATGTCCCGGTCCGGAGCCCACCCGACAGCATGCGGTCGAGCGTCTGCAGTCCGGTCGGCGTCGCCGGCGTCAGGACGCCGAGGCGGGTGGTCACGTCGACCTGGATGCCGCGGAGAGAGACGGGAGCGCCCGAAGGCGCGGACGTGCGGTCGCGAGTGGAGTTCACGCCTTCACGATACCCGAGGCGCCCGTGGATCGCGGATCCCAAATCGAGACGGCAACGCGCAGCATCCGGCTGGACCGTCTCGTTCCTGGAACGCTAGCGGCAGCGATGGCCGGAAAATCCGTGGAAACTACAACTGGCATGGCCCTCGCAGAACGCTGGAACATGGCCACAAAGAAGCCCCATACGGCCGCGCTGGCGCTTGCCAGCGACGGTACCCTGCTGCTCAACGTGGCTGGCGAAGCGGGCGACGACGACCTGGAAGCGCTGATCAAACGGGCCAAGGCAAGCTCCGGCAGCGTCTTCGTCGGCATCCCTCTGAGCGCCGCAGAGGCGCGGCGCGTAGCCCAGCGACTGGAACACTCGAGCGCCGAGGCAGCAGCACTCGTCTTCGCCGCGCGTAGGAAGCGGGGGCGCCGCCGCTAGCCGAGCGCGCCCGCCTGCGCGTACAGCACCCGCAGCAGGTCAGAACGCGACAGGATCCCCACCAGCCGGCCGTCCCGAAGCACCGGCAGACGGCCGACGTCGGCAGCCGTCATCAGCTCCAGCGCGTCATCCAGCGTCGTGTCCAGCGTCGTCGTCTTCACGTTGTGCGACATGCAGCTCGACACCGGAAGATGCAGACGGCCATCGCGCTCCGCTCGCTCGACGTCGCGGCGCGACACGATCCCCACCAGGCGCCCGTCATCGACCACGGGCACGCCAGTGTGGCGCCAGGTCCGGAGCGAGTCGCGCAGATGGGCCAGCATCATGTCGGGCGCCACCGTACGCACCGGGCTCGACATGACGTCCGCGACGCGCACCACCCGCGGTGGTCCGCTGCGCAGCGCCTCGAGCAGCCCACGGCGCAGCGCCGCCACGTCGGCGTGATGGACGATCGCCGCTCCAGCCGACGGGTGCCCTCCCCCGCCGACAAGCTCGAGCGCCGCGCCCACGTCCACCCGCGGCGAGCGCGAGCGGGCCTCGGGATACAGCTTGCTGGCGGCGACGCAACCGGCCAGGCCGTCGAAGTCCGCCATTTCGTGGGTGATGATCGCCTGCACACGCGCCGCCGATCCGAATCTTCGTCTCCGGAGGCCGGGCCGCAAGCCGACGTGTTTCCCGCGCGGCCGGTTCCCTGCTAACCAGCGCCCTTCGGCAGATGTCGTTCTTCGCCTACTGCGCGGCCGCGACCGCAGCCGGACTGCTCGGCCTGCTGCTCGCAGAAGCGAGCGGCTCCCGCTCGCGCGTCTGGATCGCCAAACCGCTGGCTTCGGCCGGATTCGTCCTGGCCGCCTGGGGAGTTGGTGCGCTCGGCAGCCCCTACGGCCGCGCGGTGCTCGTCGCGCTCGCCCTGTGCTGGCTCGGCGACGTGCTCCTGATCCCGTCGGGGCGCGCCGCCTTCCTCGGCGGCCTCGGCAGTTTCCTCGCCGGACACGTCGCCTTCGCCGTGGCCTTCCTGCTGCGCGGTGTGACGCCGGTGGCGACGGCCGTTGCGTTCGCGTTGCTGTTGCCCGGCGTCGCCGGCGTCTGGCGTTTGCTCGCGCCGCGGCTCGACGGCGCTCTGCGCATCGCGGTGCCCGCCTACATCGCCGTGATCGCGCTCATGGTCGCGCTCGCCGCCGGCAGCGCGTGGCACAGGCCCGGCTGGCTGCTGCTAGCCGGTGCCGTGCTGTTCTTCGTCTCCGATCTGTCCGTCGCCCGCGACCGCTTCGTCCGCACCGGCCTCGTCAATCGCCTCTGGGGCCTGCCGTTGTACTACGCCGCAGAGCTCCTCTTCGCCGCCAGCGTCGGACGCTAGCGACAGGCCGTCGCCTCGAGCGGACCTTCCAGATTTGAGGCCATGCGATTCCGGTGGGCGTCAACTCGATCCATGCCGACGGGCGGTCTCTTCGGCAGCACGCGCACCCGCATCCTCGACTACCCGACCTGCGGCGCGCCCTGGGTCGGCGGCGCCGTCACGCGCGCTAGTCGAGCGCCGCAGCACCGGCGCGCTTCAGATAGCCGCGCTGGCCCGGAGAGAAGCCGGCCTTCCGCAGCTCGGCGGCGAGGGGCGACGCCGACGCAGCGGCGCCGTCGATGCTCTCGAGCAGCAGGGCGCGGCGACGGCCGCTGTCGACCTGGGCGGCGAGCGCGCCGGCGATGCCACGGGATAGATCCGGCCGGAACACGACGAGGTTCCGGCCGCCCGCACCGAGCCAGGCGGCGAGCACACCGTCGACAAGCACAACGTGCGCTCCCGCGGCGCGCTGTGGACGCGGTTCGCTGGGCGGCCAGGGCAGCGCCGCGCCGTATGGGCTCGCCGGATCGGTGGCAGCGAGCAGCAGCGCCTGGGTTCGCTCCGGCGGCTTTCCGAGCGCGCGCAGCCGATCGGTCGCGCCGGGATGCGCGAACTGCGCTGCGCCGAGGCCTTCCACGAAGTAGCCACGACGCACCCGCCCGGCGTGCTCCATCGCGCGCAGCACGGGGTAGACCGCGGAAAAACCGCCGGCGATGCCCTCCGCCTGCACCGCCTCGCGCGTCAGCACGCCGTAGCGATCGAGCAGCGCGCCCGCGAGCGCCGTCGCGCGTTCCGTGTCGCTGGCAGCGGAAGGCCCGGGCAGGAGCGACCAGCGCCCTTCGCTTCCCTGGGGACCTGCGCGCCGCGAGCGCAGCAGGCGCGGGCGCGCGCCGGGCCGCTCGCGCTTGTGGCCGGCGAGGAGCGACCGCAGCGGAGCGAGCGTGTCGTTGGTCAGTTCGCCTGTCCAGACCAGCTCCCACAGGGCTGGCACCAGCTCGCCGGAGAACGCGCCCGTGAGCGAGAGCAGATCCGCGTAGAACAGCGCACCGCGGCTCGACAGCAGATCGCGGATCTCCGAGGCGAGCCCGCCATCCGCGCGACCCGGCGGCCGGGCGAGCAGGGTGTAGTGCTCCGCAGGATAGAGCGCGATGCGGCCATCGCTCGCGCCGATCCGCCCGACGCCGCGCCAGCTCACCTCACCCGCGGCCATGAGCATGTCGAGGTCGCCCGCGCGGTAGCCGCGCACGCGCGCCGGCAGCACATCGCTCTCCAGCGCGGAAGCGACCAGCGGCGCGCCGGCCAGATCCGTCACGCACGCGAGCAGCGCATCGGCTCCCGCGCGCGGCTCGGTCAGCCCCTGCCACTCGAGCTCGAATCGCACCAGCACCTCCGGCGCGACGGGCTGGATCTGCTCGCGCAGCGCGGCGAGCGAGCGGCTCTTCAGCATCCGGAGCACACGCGCGTCGCACCAGCCGCTCCCGGCGCTGTCGGCGGAGAAGCGCGCTTCGACCACGCGCTCTGCATCGGCGAGCCGCATGAGCGCTTCGCGCACCGGCGCGGGACCGAGCCCGAACCTGCGCGCCGCGGCTTCTGGCGTGAACGGCCCGTGCGTGCGGGCATAGCGCGAGACCAGATCGCCTAGCGGGTCGGCGACAGGCTCGAGCAGCGCGGCGGGGAGGTCGGGCACGGCGACCCCGAGCGCGTCGCGGTAGCGCGCGGCGTCCTCGGCCGCGGCGTAGCGTCGCTCGCCGGCGAGGCCGAGCTCCACCAGCCTGCCCTCGCCTATCAGCGCTTCGAGCCAGTTTGCGACAGCTTCGGGCGGCTCAGCGCGCCGGCGAATCTCTTCTGCGGAGAGATCCCCCAGCGCGAGCAGGAGGTCGTGCAGCGCGTCGGCGTGGCGCACCTGGCGCCGGTCGAGGTGCTGCAAGGACTGCTCGAGCTCCTCGCCCAGGCCCGGCTCGAGCAGCTCGGCGAGATCGACCTCGCCCATCAGTTCGCGGAGCTGCGCGTGATCGATGCCGAGGGCGTGCGCCCGGCGCTCAGCCAGCGGCGCGTCCCCGTCGTAGATGAAGTTGGCAACGTACGAGAACAGGAGCTGGCTGGCGAAGGGCGACGCCGCGCGCGTCTCCACACCCACCACGCGGATCTGTCGCGTCTCGATCTGTTCGAGCAGCTCGCGAAGCGCCGGCACGTCGAACACGTCGCGCAGGCACTCGCGGTAGGTCTCGAGCAGAATCGGGAAATTGTCATAGCGCGCCGCGACGGCGAGCAGATCCGCCGAGCGCTTGCGCTGGGCCCAGAGCGGGCTGCGCCGGCCTGGATAGCGACGCGGCAACAGGAGAGCGCGGGCGGCATTCTCGCGGAAGCGCGCGGCGAACAGCGAGCTCTGGCCGAGCCCCGCGACGACACGGTCCTCGAGACCCTCCGCGGGCGGCACGAACAGCGCGGGATCCGGCACAGCGTCGGCTTCCGGCACGCGGAAGGCGATGCCGTCGTCGGACCAGACCGCCTCGACGTCCGTGCCGCGCTCGGCGCGGAAGCGCGCCGACACGGCCATCGCCCAGGGCGCGTGCACGCGCGAACCGAAAGGCGACAGCACGCACACTCGATAGTCGCCCAGCTCATCGGTGAAGCGCTCGATCACGATGGCGCGATCGCTCGGCACGTCGCCGGTCGCCTCGACCTGCGCGCGCAGATACGCGACAAGATTGTCCGCAGCGCGTTCATCGAGGCCGTGCTCGCGGCGCAGGCGCGAGAGCGCTTCGTCTTGCGGCTGCTCGAGCAGACTGCGCGCGAGCTGACCGATGGCGCGGCCGAACGCGAGCGGGCGCCCAGGTCCCTCGCCGTGCCAGAAGGGCATGCGACCGGGCTGGCCGGGAGCGGGCGTGACCAGCACGCGGTCGTGCGTGATCTGGTCGATGCGCCAGGACGAAGCGCCGAGCAGGAACACGTCGCCCGCCTTCGACTCGAACACCATCTCCTCGTCCAGCTCGCCGACCCGCACGCTCTTGTCGTCGGCGCCGACCAGGAACACACCGTACAGCCCGCGGTCGGGAATGGTGCCGCCGCTCACCACGGCCAGCCGGCGCGCACCCTGCCGCGCCTTGATCTTTCCGGAGCCGCGGTCCCAGGTGATGCGCGCACGCAGCCCCGCGAACTCGTCGGAGGGATAGCGCCCGGAGAGCATGTCGAGCAGGCCGCGGAAAGCGCTCTCCGGCAACATGGCGAACGGCGCGGCGCGGCGTACCAGCTCGAACAGCGTGTCCGTCTCGAGCTCGTCCATCGCCGCCGCGGCGACGATCTGCTGCGCCAGCACGTCCAGCGGATTTTCCGGGTAGTACGTCTCCTCCACCTCGCCCGCGAGCATGCGCGAGACAGCGGCCGCTCCGGCCAGCAGGTCGCCGCGGAATTTGGGGAACAGCACGCCGCGGCTGGTGTCGCCGACGTTGTGTCCGGCGCGGCCGATGCGTTGCAGCCCGGAGGCGACCGAAGGCGGCGCTTCGACCTGCACCACCAGATCGACCGC
>Ga0114931_10000596_pt1 | contig 44119 bp, 62 predicted proteins | sample 2SBtaG_FD_89579 | JGI IMG/M metagenome (GOLD analysis project Ga0114931, IMG submission 89579) | Deep subsurface microbial communities from Kolumbo volcano to uncover new lineages of life (NeLLi) - 2SBTROV14_V59a metaG | ecosystem: Environmental > Aquatic > Marine > Volcanic | place: Kolumbo... | reverse complement strand
TCTGACAACCCAATAAACTCTCTCTGGGGAATGTGTATGATTGTCCCTATCGGTAGGTATCCTTTTCCATCCCGACTAACTAACGGAATGCCTAATCTTATACGCGCTCCAAAGTTATGAATCCTCGCATACGGAACTGCCGTACCCCATGTTAGCGTTGTCTTAGTTCCGTCAACTGTTATGTCCGATACATTATCTCGCCCACCAATGCGCAAACTACTTCTGAGTCGTTTGCTATATTCGAGCGTAGGATGCTCTAACGGCCCTTGTTTGGTCATCTTTGTCCAATGCCACGGTTCCCACGCCTCCCCGGTTGGGCTTGTTCGATTATCGAATCGTGTTTGGTGATCCCGTTGAATTGTCGGCAACAAAGATAATAATGTCTCACGAAACTGTAATGATTGCACATCATTTCTAAGTTGCTTCACTACTATGTTGAGTCCATCAACTATCTGTGTGCCTAAATCATTAGTTAGCGCTCCCATAGCTATGTCCGTCGAGCTATATGAACCGTGCAGCGAACAACGAAACTACTAATAAACATATCAGCTTGTAGGTAGGATTCAAGATTCACAATTGAATTGAGTTCTAGCTGCTTATTGATAAGCGTATTAGGTGCTAAGTTAGTTGAAGCACGGTTATGTATTTGGTCATCTATCATAGCTTCGCGCCAAAATAGATATTTGTCTAACTCAGCAACAGGGTCAGCAGCTTCCTCTACTACACTTGACTTCTGTAGAATACCTACCAGAATCGGGTATCCTATGTCATCACTAAGAGTAGTTCCGTCACTAATTGTCTCAATTCCAAATGGGCATACTACAACGGCTGGAAGTGACGGGACTAACTTATAGCTATCGTCCATAGGTATCGGCAACACTACTACGTTTGCAGAATCCAGACCAGTAAGCGCTAGCGCTTGTATCTGGGATTGAACATCCAGAAGTAGTTGTCCGATTAGTGAAGTGAGCGCCATAGCTATTTTCTCTTGATAGTCATTAACAACCAAGCTGTATCAAAATTCACCCGCTGCGCTCTAAGTATCGTGTAAACGATGTTCGGAGTAACCGATAAATCTGTTAGCTTATCCCCACTACGCAACCCTTGACTACCTATATTTAACAAAAGGGCGTCCGGTATTATCCAAGAAATTTCTTCCCCAGACACTTGAATGCTACCAAACGCCCTTAATGATTGCTGTAGTGTTGCAGGCTTGCAGTAGCCTACTATGTCTGATTTGTCTCCCCCTTCGTTAGTATGCCTATCTGTAGTTACTGTAAGCTGCTTAACATTATCCCACCTGAGATAATCATTAGCGTACAATGCTGTAAGGTCAAGCGCCATTTCACTACAGAATTTCCGTCTCTATCTCGTATGGTTCGTTTGCCAATTCCTTGTTGATTGATTCAAGCTCAGCGTATAACGCTGTCTTGTACCCCACATGATCTACAGATTCCCCCACACCAGAGGCATTAGGTTTTCCACCTGCCTTAGTTGTGTCAATAGCCGCAAGTTCTGCGGCTATTGCTGTGCGCCTAGTGCGCAGATTATCGTAGTATGTAGCCATCAGATTTTGACTTGCTTACCCTTCGGCCAACGACATAACAACCCGTCCTTGAAGTAACATACTTCCTTATTATCAATGACTGCTTGCGCTTCCTTTGGAGGAAGTTGTGCAAGTAACGCACCTTCAGAAGTACGTGGCCTACGATCCAGCACTTCAACAGCACGGTAAGTGAAATCACTTACTCTCCGTTGCGCTGAAAGCCCACTACCCACATGCTCGGCCGCATACTGTCGGATAGCTTCGCTTGCATCACAGGCGTAGTCAATACGTGCTGGCTCTAATCCAGCCTGTTGTGCCGCTGATCCTACAGGGTAGACCATGTACGCCTTAGCATGCACAACAGGCTCAGGCTCAGACTTAGCTGGCAATTCAAGTACAGCAGTTACCGCTGTACTATCGTTAATTGGCTCAATCCCATCTGGCAAGTCTGGTTGATTGTCTTCTGGGGAAGACGATTCAGTTTTAGGCTTGTCTTTGTGTTTGTGCCCGTTCTTGTTCCTCTTTGCCATGTCTCTCTCCCTATTGTCCGATGAAATCCCCGTTCCATGCTAGCGACTACCTATTATATCAGGCAGTACACTTAACGACCTTTCTCGGCTCAATGACTGCCGGAGTACCACGTTCTGAGACTTTGAACTGCGATACAATATCGCGGTGAAAATCGTCGTGACTATTTTCCGGCGCTTGAACTACGCTGACCGGCCAGTTTTCACGGTATTGAAATGCAGCTTTGAAATCGCCAATAAACCACGTAGTCTGATTACCCGTTCGGTTGGCGACGTACTGATTAGTAGTAATCGAAAAGGAATTACCACGTTTCACAGCCGGACTAACTAACGGATTACCGCCAATGGTGCGCGGCGCAGATGCGGAAATAGTTCCTTGTTCAATTCCAGTTGCTTCAAAGACTCGCGCGGCTGTGAATAGCAAACCACTCGGCACAACCACATCAGCAACACTAATCAGAACCGGCTCACCCGTATTCGGATCGGTAATCGAATCAAACGCGAGTAATGCCGTTTCAACGTCAGTGTAATCCACTAACGCATTAGAAGCAACAAGGTTATCGAAGTCTCCTTCGGTGTGCGTATTACCGTATGTTGCTTGTGCAGTAGCACCGTTTCTGACGTAGCTAGTAGTGATACCAAGCGCTACATCCAGTACACGTTTCTCTTTGCGGATAGCAAGCGCTTCTGCAACCTTACCAGCACGATCAAGCACAAGACTTGTGCGGTCGAAGAAAATAGCTTACTTCGTAACCGGCACAATAACGCCATGCTTATCAGTTTCAGGCGTTTCAATCCACTCCTCGCCAACGCCAGCAGTCGGGTAATCCTCGCCCTCTCCAATAGGCTTAGTAGCATCACCAAGCCCGCCAACACCGGGAATCTTCTCCCCATTGAATTCGGTTGGTACAGTACGCGCCAAATCACCAGCAATAAACGTAGGCGACTGGAATTGTTCGAGCACAGTTGAGTAAACAAACTGTCCCGTAATGTTGCTGAATGCGGTAGTATCAACTGCTCCACCAGCTTCAAGCAATCGCATTCCGTCAGCTTGATTTCTGGGAGAGAAAGATTCGATCATCTCGTTGCCGTCTTCGACGAATTGTCGAAAGGTATTACGGATTGAGAATCTTGACCGGTCAAGCTGTCCCTCTTGCAGCGCTGTTGCAAGCTCTGCAAAGAATCGGTTCGGTGTTCCGTCAGCTTGTGCAGCTTCATACAGTCGCCGACTCGCCTGAGCTTCTCTAAGATTGCGCCACACTGTACTCTCTCCCTATCCCGTTCACATTTGTTGATTGTTAGCTGTCAGTTGTTACTACTATTACCTAGACTGCCCACATGCAGCAAGGTCAAGCGTTAGAGTTTCGGCTGTAGACGAACCCATTTTAAGCCCTGCCATCAATTCCATTTCTGTAGCAGAACTTGGGTCAAGCGTGTGCTTGATAAGGTTGCCGTTAGCATCGCGTAATTGTTTCATGTTGAATCCGCCAGAGTCGTCAAGCAATGGTATGCATTCAACTTTAGTAGACGACAACCCGCGAGCAATCAATCCAATCGTAACAAATCCACTACCGCCAGCAGTCTTTTCACTTGTAGTGGTTGTCTGCGAGCTACCAATGGAAGTCTCGAAAATCCAGTTAGTCCCACCGTCAACCTTGTACAGCACCATACCACTGTAGCTTGCTTTCGGACCTGCGCCGTTATCCTGAAGCGCATTAGCTCCAACTGCGTCCATCATTCCGACTATGATGTTAGCAGCGTTTGTTGCAGCTTCAGCGTACTGTAAACGAAAGAGCGCGATGATTTCCCGCGTAGACGCAAACAACAAGTTCTCATTCGGTCGGTGAATGTACTCCTCATTATTATCGGCTGGCGTTGCTGCCGCTGCCGTAATAACAAGAGTACCGTTTGCAGCGTCTCCCGCTACAGGCGCGGCTGTAGCATCACCTACTGCGGCCCAATCCTCAGCAACAAATTCACCGTCAAAATCGTCAATGAATTCATAGTTACCAAGCAACTTAGCGAAGCGGTCGCTTGCCTGCATCAATGAAAGCATCACTCACTCTCCCTCTATGTGCGTATGTGTGTGTGTGTGTGTGTGCGCTGCTATTACCTTCCTGTAACAGCTTTAGCAAACCCGTTTTCTCCGGCAACTTGCGCGTCAAAACTTCCACCACGACCATATGCCGCTGCGGACTGTGCAGGCCGACCACTACCAATACTGCCACCCGACCAACTTTCTGCAAGTTGCCGCATTTCCCGCTCAGTATCAAGCGCGATTAGTGCCTTGACCTTAACTGAACTACTCGGCACCTTGACCGATTCAAGAATTTCCAGCGCTCTAACCTTACGCTGCAAACTCTCAATCGTCTTGTCTTTCTCTTTGTCTTCTGCGGGAGTCTCTGGTCCAGTATCTCCAGCAGTATCTGCGGGAGTTTTATTAGATTTTGGAGACGCATCAGGACCAACAGGACCAACAATATCTTCGTGAGCTTTCAGGATTTTCTTGATTTGCGCAAGCGTACCCTGAATGTCCAAAGTCGGGTCTTCAAAGGCTGCAATGATTGCCGCCTTAATTGCCGCCTTGACCTGTTCTTGTGGATCAACCGGTTCACTCGGACTATCCGGCGCGGGCATGTCCACAATATCAGTCGGCGCGAGAGTTCCGTCTTCCATCTGTTCGAGCAATCCAACCAACCCCGGCGTATTGCTAGGAACGTCTTTCACAATTCGATCAACTGATTTTTTCACTGACTCACTCCCTGTATAAGACTCGAACAGACTTTTGTTAGTTGCTGGACGCCCTACTATGTCAACTGATTCAACATAGTTTATCTTGTCCACTACTAGCTTACCACCTTTCCTTGCTACAGTTCCTTCAGCGTTATGCGATAAGCCAAAGTTTGTTGGAAACCGTCTAGCATCCTCAGCAATTTGATTAGCTTGTGGATGCCTTGTGTTGTAATACAGGTCTCCATACAGACCAGAACTTTCTTTGACACTCGGATTACGAATCTCACCAAACCCAGAAACGTATGGTCTGTCGGCTCTCCCGACTGGATGATCTATGTAGACCTTCACACCATCGTACAAATGCTGTGCTTCTCTGATCGCATCAACAGAATAGATACGACCATTCTTACTTGTCAAGCCTAGAATCTTGACATTACGGATTACACCAGCGTCTTCGTCCACCCTACTAGATAGAGTAGACTCTTGTAGTGTTACCGTATCAGACAAACTTTCTGGAGTAGCTATTGAATCAAACCCCTCTTTCGCTTGTAGTTTACCACAGATTTTCTTAGCAGAGTCTAGGTCTTTACCTTTGCTCCGCTGATCTGCGATACATGCTGCAAAGTTAGCGAATCCAGCAAACGGCATGATTAAATCAACCCAATTTCTCTTGCTGCCTGTAATACCAAAACTACTTGCGGTCGTGTCTTCTCTGGGAAGTCTACAGATACTATTTCGACATTGCAACAGCAATTTACGTGTGCGGGCGGACCTTCGACAAATCTTTTGTAGAAAAGTGAATCTGTTCCAGCAATCAATGGACAGAAACTACAGTGATTACATAACGGATTTAACCGCCATATCATTTTGAACTTCCTACCTTCATGTCCCTCTACTGTTGACGGTTCTACTAATTCACTAGCCGGTAAACTACCATCTTTATTGAACTTAGGACGTTTTCCAAGCGCCTTAGCTAGTCCATTTTTTATGTCAATATCTGCTACCACACCACCAAGCGTACTACCTGCCTTTATACGTTTTCCATTGACTGCTTTTATAGTCCCATCCTTAGCTCGTTGAAGCTTAGTAACCTTGATTCTATCCCGCGTACCAGCTTCATCAACTTCTTTATCTTCAGCAATAAACTCAATAGCCCTAGTCTCTATCTTAGTACCTGTTGTTGTTATGATTCTACGAACACGGCTATCACCAAACAGGTCCTCTAAAAGCTGTTCAAGCCTACGAAATAGAGACTCATTAAGTGTAAGAGAATTACCTACCACTCTCTTAGTATGCTCAACTATTCTTTTAGCTGCAAACTTAGCTATCTCATGGGCTACTATAGCAGCTTCTATACCCCCTTCCAGCATATCAGCATTAGCCTGCCTTACTACAGCTAAAAACATTGACTCTCCGAAAACAAATAAAGCTTCGGCTACTTCTGACTCCATATGGTCCCATGCACCAGCTATATCTTCAGGCTTAGTAGCGCGAACAAGCAATTGTTTATAGTGAGAAAATGCGTGCTTTAGTAATCTAGCTGCGCGTATCTCTATTGCAGTTCGTAGAGATAAACGTAAACCAAACACTAATGGAACACTAAAAGCCATACTATGCTGCCTGCCCTTCTGTACGGAACGTGTTCAATTGCTTCGCGAGTTTCTCCGCTGCGGTCTCAATTTCAGCTTCAGACATTGTACTAGGATCAATCGTGAGCATAGTAAATTTGATCGGTGTACCGCGATTATCACTCTCACGTACTCCGCCAGTACCACCAATAAAGATAGTCTCACCAGTGAGTAAATCGAAGATAGAAATTTGATCGTGTTTCTTACCTAGACGAATTGCCTTAGCTTTATCCTTTAATACCACGTTCACATCAAGGAATGTCTTATCATCGTCTGTACTGTACCAACCACCAACCTTAATCTTAGTATTGGTAAACCGTCTAGCATGGTCAACAATGTAATCCTTGATTATCTTAGGCGTAGCGCTTTGCCCCTCTAACACCAAACTATCTTGCGGAAAGATACTAACTACAAACCCTCTATCCGGCTCTGTATCGCTCAATGGTTGATAGGTAAAGCCATGTTTCTCAATCAACCGGTTACGTAGAAGTACCGCCCTCTTAGCAGCGTTGCCGGTTATGATGTTCAGCTTCTCGTCTGTCGGTAACGCTTTAAGACGCGCTTCCTCCTCTGGCGATACCTTAGTCTTCGGCCCCCCATGCCCAACAGCACAAGTATTGCCTGTGCCAAATCCCCCTTTGCCAGTACCACAGCCTGTAGTACCCTCTTGGATAGCGCCATCTTCAGCCGCTATTTCATCCCAGACAGACGCGAGAATCGAATCTTCCTCTGGGGTAAGGGTATCGGGGTATTCCAGCCTTTGCTGCGGGTCTTGCGGGTCTTGTGGGACGCCTGCGGGAGTCTGAGATTCAGTGACTCCCATAGTATCTCCAAAACGCTTTTGAAGATACTTGCGTAACACTCTGCGCGATTGTGAACCTTTAGAAAGATCAAACTCTACATTTAACCCATGTCCATTTTCCTTCCACCACTTCCTACCTTTCTCTGTTTTCATTAAATCTGATACATGGATGTTTCCATCCCTATCCAGTGTAGGACTATGCGGGAGTTTTCCTGTGAATACTGCATCGCGTACTTTTGTCTGTGTAGACTCTGGCAACTCACCGTCGTAGCCTAGTCGCGGCCATGTATAATACCCATTCAGGTCGCTATTTCGTGCTGCATTTGTACGTATACTAGATATTCCTGCTTTAGATGCTTCAGCAACTTCATTAGCAAAGACTCTAGTACCAATACCCTTACCTTCCTTACTCGGTGAAATTATAAACTCCTCATTTCTAATTATAGGATGTCCAAATTCGTCTAAACTTATTGTCCTAGACGCCCGTATCCCTAAAGACTGATCGCGGTAGTAAGTTCTTATTTCTTGGTTCTTATCAAGACTTGCAAACCCTGCCGTCACATGAGCAATGCTTGTATCAGGCGCACCTACAAGATTAGCTATGTCTTCTGACGATATTTCTTTGCCGAGTAATACTTTAGATGCTCTTTTATAATCCTCATTTTCTGATCTTAATTCTATCTCAGGTTTACCAGACAGCGTTACATCAGTCTCGTCTCTACCCAATAGGTCTTTCTTATTACTGCCATGCCCAACAGCACAAGTATTATCGTTACCAAATCCCCCTTTGCCAGTACCACAACCAGACGTTCCTTCGGACAATCCTACACTGGAATTATGGTAGCGGATAGCTTCAATACCTGCTATCACACTCTCAGGGAAAGGGCTTTGTGAGCTACCACCAAAGCCCGGCATAGACGATGCCTGTTGCGGTTCTGACTGTATATTTTCTTGTTCAGCATCGTAGTCAAGCCCTTCCTCAGATGCCCACGTTCTCTTACTTTTGATTCCACTATCATTCAACACTTTATTATACTGTGCTGCCGCTTGCTTATCCCTTGTAGCTACTTCGCTTGGCGTAATTACTATATTGAACAATCGCCGAAACACATTCCATTCAGTAGCCACACGATCAAACCTATGCGTACTATGGTAGATGCGTATAAACTTTTCAATGAGTTCCTTAATTGGCTTACTAAAGAATCGCTGATCCCGCTCACGTGCTTTTACAAATGGCGACTCAGTAACTAGTGTAGATGCAAAATTATTATTGCTCGCATCACCACTAATAAGAAACTCCGGCATTGCCCAACGAACAGCCGCAAGCCGCAAAAGAAACTGAGCAACTTCAACAAACACCGGACTACGTAGTGTACCAAGCGGACCAGCCTGATATTGTGCTCCCTGCGGAATATCAATGATTCTTGTCCGGTCCAACGCTACAGCCCGCTTAGTTGATAGGCCTCTGTCTTTAGGCCGTTGTACATCAATACCAAACTGCTCACTAACTAAAGACTCAACGTCAGACTTAGTAGCGTTCCACTGGCGAATAAACGCAATAGCAGCTTGTGCAATTGCCCCATCAGCAGTACGCTCGCGTAATTTAGCAGTCTTATCAACTTCAACTTCGACTGCTAATATATCGCTCACTCCGCGCTTAGCTCTGCGCGTGACATTACGCTTAACATGAATCATTCGATCTTCTGGGATGTAATCCCACTCAGTTCCGCCGTCATTAAAGACTACATGATAGCCTAGCGGATTTTCTACGTCATTCCGCTTTAGCTCTGGGCAGAATCTAGTGTGTACGCCGAAATCCCAAAAGCTCTCGAATTGGTCAAGCGTACCAAGCCATCGCTCAATCGGTAGCGGGTTTTGCGGCTCTGTAACTTCATCAGGCTCTATCTTACGTACTGATGGAAAGCCGCCACGCTTACCAGTAGAGTCTGGATACATAGCTAAAAACACTTCTCCATCTGTGATAGTGCTGTTTACTATGTCGTTATCCAACCCACCGTTGAAATCAATGGATTCAAGAAAGTCGTCAACTAATAGTTGTAGCGTATTGGATATACGCCTAGCTTCCGGGTCACTCTCAAATTGCTTGCTAGGTGTTATCTCAACAGTGAATCCTTCACCTACTATGTAGTTCACCAGTGTATCAGACAGACCACTAATCACAGAAACAAAATGAAAGAGAGACCTATGACGTGCTCGCATTCTACGCAAGTCGTATTCAGTACGATAAACTGGTAGATATTTACGGTCTGTCCTATCATCTACTCGCGTGACAATACCAGTAGACGGCGCACCAAGCCCAAAGTCTTTGTATGAATCGTTCCACGGATACTCACTCTGGGGAACACGTTGTCCCCATCCGGTTGTTTCTAATAGACCGGCCGCTTGTATTTGTTGTTTCTGCGCTTCAAGCATCTGTAGTTGAAGTTTCAACTTATCAACTGTTAGCTGCTCTTGTAGGTCTTTAGAGTTTTCCATTATGTGTAGTATCCTTTGCTTTCCCTTTGCGCGTTACAAAAGCTATCACAGTAGCTAGTCCCTTAGCTATTGCGGTAAGCCATCTAACTACGAACAAGATAGTTCGCTTAGTTCGGCCTATATCTTTAAGTATGTCGTCTTCGCGTGTCATAGCATCACCGGTACGTCTTCGTCTGTTAGTAGTCTCTGTTTCGTCAACCAGTTCAGTAGGCGTAGTGCCATTTCTAGCGCGTCTGGTCCATCATCATGTTGTGCGTTTGGATATTCTCGTAGCTGTTTTACTAACAATTCCATGCCCGGAGAAGGGGAGAATCGTAGTAGTGAACTAGCTAAGTATGGCCCTATCCTTCGTATTCGTAACTCTTTGTTCGTTGTGTTGTGAATCATCGTAATAGGCACTACACCTAAATGTCTCTGTCTTGCACGATGCGCAAACATGGGAGCTAACAAATCTTGAAACGCATTAGCTTCAACCCCAATCACGTCAAACCCATATTTTACATGCAGGTCAAGTACGCGGTCCACCAATTCCTCAACAGGTAAGCGTTCAACAAACCCATCTATATATACCTTACCACCACAAAGGCAAGAGGAAATTGCAGAGCAGTAGTCGCCAGTTACCTTTCCTTTAGATGGGTCTACGGCTAACACCTTAGCATCATAAGCTAAGGGTAGTACGTTAGCGTATATATCCTGAAAGTATGCTACCGGCCATTCAGCTACTCCATAGCCTGTAGGCGACTGTTGATATAGTGAATTCCACCAATAGGTATCTATGCTATTCTTAATTGCCTTTAGCTTAGTTGCAGGCCAGCGCTTCGGCCACAATACCCGGCCTCTGGGTCTATGAAGATAGTCAGTGTCCTTTCCTCTGCTTACGGCTGGTAGACTGACAACCTTGATTTTCTCGCCGTTGAACGACTCACCTATTCGACCGATCAATCCATCGGGATGCCAGCGTGTAGCTATGATAACTACTACGCCGTCAGGCTCTAATCGTGTGTACGCCGTAGACTGCCACCATTCCCAAATACTATCTCGTACTGTAGCTGAGATAGCTTGTTCTGAGTTCTTGAAGTAATCATCTACAATTAACAAGTTAGCCCCACGTCCTGTAATCGGACCACCTACACCAGCACACAACATTCCACCGGCATTAGGTATCCCAGATATTTCCCAATCATAACTTGCAGCTACGTCAGCACTAACTGAGAGACCTACTATCGGTGCAACTTCAGAAAATAGGTCTCTTGCCTTACGCCCCCAACTACGCGCATAGTTAGCTTCATAACTGGCAAGAATTGCTCTATTCTGGGGATAGTGAAGCAGATACCAGACTGGTAGGTGCTTAGAAATGAAATCACTCTTGCCGTGTCGTGGAGGGGCTTCTATGACCAGTATGCGGTAGTCAAGCCTATCACGGTCAAGTATTAGCGTAGTAAGCTCAGTATTGATAGCGTCTAGGTGTTTAGCCATTATCCAGTAGTCGCTGACAGTCTCAGCGAAACTACCCGGACTCGCCATTGCCTTTAGCAATTCTGAGGGCTTGACTTGCCCCAAGATTCCTAAGCTCACTTAATGCCTCCCTCACAGTCTCAACAGTGAGCGTAGCAGCTATATCGGCTGTCACGTTATGCTCTTGCCGTTCGACGTAGCCTCTATGCTTAGCTTGGCATTTCAGGAAAAATTGAACTGCCCACGCTTTACCATCTTCAGCCGCTTCAAATAGTTTATCTTCAACGACTTCAATAGCTCGTTCTCGAATTTCCTCGCAGAACGCTTTAGTCTCTGGATACCGTTGCATGTAACGGTAGATCGCGTTTGGATGGCATTCGAGCATCTGGGAGGCAAGATAGACGCGCCCCCTTGATTTCTCTAGCGCGGAATGAACTTCACGCTTGGATAGGTTGGCGCGCCTACCAGTGTAGTAGTCGTCTTTGCGAGTTGTCTTTGGTAGCGTAGGCATAACGCCACAATACTACGGTCTTTTGCTCAGTTTGTCAAGAGCGTCCATTCGTAGCCTATGTGTGCCGTCTTTATCTTTCCAGCCAAGATAGGCTACTCCACCCTGAACAACGAAACCACAACTGACCTTACCACTCCTGTTTGATACCGCTAGAGTAGTGTATTGTCTAGTTGCTTTCGCAACTACATCACCCGTCTTGTCGTCTCCAATAACAGCATACCTTGAAGCTGTGAACGTATGGCATACTAGATCATCAAATGCAGTTATGCCATTAGCAGCGCGTAGCATTGTGCTATGTGTAGCTGCTCCAAGCAGATACGCTGCAAGCAATGCGACTATTACCAGTCCCGGTGTCTTGTGAGTCTTCATTAGTTCCGCTCCTATGTAGATTAGGACCATAGTTAGACGCTATGGCCCTATAGCATTCTGGTGTTCACGTACTAGCTATACGATAGGGCTACAGCCTTATGCCATAGCCCTATCATGTCGCCGATCTGTTGGCGTATTTAGCTGTTTCTGAAATCACAACATAGCAATCACCCCCTTTCTTATGGTTGGTGTAATCTGAGACTTTCCCACGTATTCGTATCAACCGCCTTTGAAACCTTTGGTGTTGGCTTAGTATCTCTGGGAATTACTTGCTGTTGTTGCGGCTTATTGCCTAGTAACCCCATAGCTGACAACGCTGGAATAGCGGCAGCGCCTATACCACTACCTAACAATCCAGCAGTTAATGCGGTGCCTAGCAACGGCTTTAGTAATGACTGCTTGGCTGGTTGTGATATATGGTATGTCGTGTCGCCTACTTGAAAGTTGTCATCGCTGCCGTCAGTAGATGCGTTCATACCTAGCCGTTCCTTATACTTATCTACTAGGCTATGTACTTGGTCCCTTTGTTTCTTGTGGTCCGCTACTACTATCTGGTCGTGCATCACTCGCAGGCCGAGTTTCTGGGTCAGAAACTTCAGGAACGTGTTTTCTGTCGATTGTTGCATCGTTCCGCTCCACGATTACGCTCGCCGGGTCAAGGTCTGCTATGCCGCCGGAAACTTGTAGGTAATCCAGCCTAGCATTAGCCTCTACGAACCTATCTTGCAGCTTCCTGCCTTCCCGCATTAACTGGACTAATGGGACCATAGCTGCTACTCTGTTACATGCTAGTTAGCTTGATAGTTTCACGTCATGCAAACTCGCGCTGTACTGCCGAGAGTATACAGCTATGATCCTAATGTAGTAAAAACAGCAAGGGGAGTCGTGTAGTACCCCTGAGTCTTGCGTAAGGTAGGTAAACCGCTCGACTCTACCCATACGACTACAACCCTTGCTGCTAGGCCGGGACCAGCGGCCACCACAACCACATGCTACTGAGTATTAGCAGTACCCGGACTAACCGGACCAGCCGGTACTGACTTGCTGGCAACTTCACGTACACCAACAGCTTCAGTCAAACCGATAACACGTTTACCTTCCATGTAATCATAGTCAACCAACTTCTGCACAGTGATAAAATTATTCATGGCAATCTTACCAGCCTGCATAGCGTCAGTCAGCAATGCGTTAGCAACATTCTCACTCAGGTCAACCGCTGCCATTTTCCTGTTCCTTATCTTCCGTTCCTGCCTCACTGGTAGACTCTACAATAGAGTCTTCATTGTCTTCTATCAGATTACCAAGCCTATCAACACTGATGCTACTATCAAGCTCATACCGTGTAGGCTGGCAAAACTCTCCACACTTCGGGCAATTCTTTCCACTAGGGGATGCTGCGTCGCGCGATACATGACTCCACGAATACTTACACTCTGGACAATCGAAGTACCTAGTGCCGCGTCGTGTTTCTGGGATACCTTCCATAATCACCTTCCTTTGCCGCTACCCTGCGGAACCAAATACAAGTCTATTGTCTCTCCGGGCTTGTACTGCTTCTCATCTACCAACTTACCATCAGTAGTGAGTATCCTAACCTTTAGGGGTTTGGCTTGCCTAGCTGCCATAGCTGATAGCTCTTGTTGTAGCCTCACAACTTCCTTTTGGGTAGCTTGAAGCTGTGCCTGCAATTCCTTTAACGCTGTTGGCGGTTGCAGTTGTTTGGTCTCCCTCGGCGGTATTGGGGCTATTTTCACTGGCGGCTTGCGCTGCACAATCTTCGGCCGTTGCGGTAATTGTAGCGTCCCACAAGAGGGAAGTCTACCCAAAATCCGCGAAACATAACGACGAACAGCCACAGAGTCTACCGCTACCGTTCTGGCGTCTGTACCGGCTACGATGATGCCCACAACTTGTTTGCTCTTATTAAGGATTGCTCCCCCGGATTCGCCTGAGATTACACCTATTCCAGCTTCAACTAACTCAGCCTTAAATCGACCACGACTACCGGCTTGTTCTGTAGAGTTAGCTGTTATACGCGAATCTCTCCAAGCATACTTTTTATCGCGGATAGATGCTAGAGTAACAACCGTTCCCAATCTAGCTACAGACTTAGCAAGACAAAAGCTATCCAGCTTTCCGGCATAGCTTACTATAGCAAGGTCTATGTTGTTTTTAGTGTAGACCGCGACGATTTTCACCTTCGCCCACTCACCGCGCACACCTATTTCTGGGGATGTTACATACTGCACTACATGCCCGGCTGTAATCAGAAACGTCTTTCCACCTATCTGACCGATAGGAACGGCAGTACCATAGTTTATTCCAACTACGGTATTGCCGTGACTAACTCCACTTCACCCGAACGGACTAGTACAGCCAACTACCTTAGCTCGTATCTCAGTGACGTACTGAGCAACCCCTACCTTACACCATAGCAAGCTCAACAGAGCAACAGCTAACACCTTGCACATACCGTTCCTTTCTCTCATTTTTTACCCCTGCCTTTATGGTCGTCCATGTGCTGTGAGACGGTCGTTTCCAACGATCCTATCCGTACAGAATGCTGTGCTACCAGCTTGTTCAAATCCCCCCGGTCATGGTCGCACGACTTAGCATGGTTTCCAACTGCTTCAGTCAAACTGTCTACCTTTGTACTCAATGAACATAAGTGTGCTTGGTTATCCATTGTAACATTATGCGTTTCACGTAGCTGCTTAGGGATACGATCTACAGTTAGCTTAACCTTAACAATGCCTATGATAGCAGATACTAAAGCTACTACAATCGTAACTAGCCCTACAATAATCGCAATGTCCTGTTCGATGATAGTGTGCATTAAAAACTCCCCCACGTTCCAACCCAGAAACAGAACGGCCAGCGTAAAGACTGCGGAACGGGCGACACTCCAATACTGGCCGCTCCACCCACAGCTTACTTACCCTACCCCAGAAATTCAAGACGATTCCCAACCCTCAGACATATCAGACTCATAAAAAGTTCTACTACTACGCACATACTCAGTTTCCCCGTTGTCCATTACGTTAGCGATGAATTGTCCATCATCAGTATGGTCAAACATAGGATGATAGAGTCTAACAAGGTGAATATCGGCACCATCAACACAAGGTATGATGCCAGTACGTGTAGCGCCGGGACGTATACCATCAACCACACCACCAAACCCTAAACGGAATACTTCATCAGTAGTCATATAACATAGCCTAGTATTGAAGTTACACAACATAGTTATCTCCCTATATAGAACAATAGTAGCTACTAAATCCTAAAATCAAATCTGCAAACGGGAAGGAAAGGGCGTAATCCCCCTATACGTAGTATAGGGGATTACGGCCGTTCCAGACCGAGTTTAGCAAACCCCCCACCAAACAATTCCAAATCATTTTACACCCCCAAACAATACAGAGATAAAACGACGATTCTGGGGGGAACACATCCCTCCATACGGACATACAGCACACTAAACCCTACACTTTACCCTTATGCTTCTCAACTAGACCGTCTAACCACTTCGATGTTTGTTTATCAAGTAGTTTTTGCATTGACGTATTCCTCATAGCAGCTTCATATCTCAGCGCCTTATACTGCTCTACCCCAATATAGTACGCTATATGTCTCTTTAATCCCCGTACCATTACTCTACCCCTTGTTGTAATTCGTTCCACAATTCTCTTAATCGGCCCGATAGACGCCAGTAATCAGGACGTGGACCTAACTCCATCCCATTACCCTTAGACTTCCGTTTTTTCTTTCTACGCTCCACAAGCCTTAGCACGTAAAGTTCGTGTAGTCTGTCTCGCAGCGTAGATACTGGCAATTTCAATATGCCCTCAATTTCAGAGACAGTCATACCGCGCTTCTGTCCATTTAGTAGTGTCTCTACTACTTCTCGACGGAACCCGGTTGCCGTATCCATTGCCACAGTAAGGATTTCTGAATAGATTTTCCGATCTGGCATTTCCTTACCGTCAATCAAGCATAGGCCAGCCGCTAACTTGGCTAGCTGCTTAACCATACGGGTAGGCATTTCACTCTCAGGCCGGTAGACTAACTCCCCATGATAGTCTTTCTCTACGTTAGTCCGTATCAAAGAGATAAATTCCCCCATTAGTATCAGCTTATCTTTAAGCCATCGTGGAGTTTCAAACTTAGCCATACGTTTCTCAGCTAGCTCATACAACTGCTCTATATACGCTTCTGCTATATCAGCTAGGTCACTATCCTGTTTCTGTTTCAATTCCAATCCATCTAACGCTGCCATTAACTGACGTGGCTGCGCTAATGCTCTACCTTTACCCATATCAAATTTCAGAAACCTGTCGCCTAGCGCTGCCCCTTGATCCGTATACCGATGAATAATAGGCGTGACACCAGCAATAAAGTTAAAGTGACTCTCGTAGGATCGGAAGACGCCCGTTCCATATGACTTGTCGATGTAGCCGTCAAATACCCCACGCAATACAGCTAATATCTCTCTACGTTCAGCTTCATTAGTCTGCAAAACTTCCGTAAAATCCTTCGTAATGAAACACTTCCCGTCTAGCTCTGGAATCAAGCTAGGGTCCGTTCCTCTTATCCCAGAAACTAATGCGGCCTTGCTAAGGGAGCTACGATACACACAACGGTCACTGTTACGGAGCGAAGATAGTAGGGCAGTTTTTCCACAGCCTGACGGACCAACAAGGTACAACCAGATAGGATCATCATGTAAGACCGTAGTGCCAGAAACAGCGAAGACAAGTCGAAGCGCTGCCGTCATATCTGGGGTCATACGTAGCCACTGACCGTATGCGCTACGAATCTGCTCGAATCCTACCCTAGCTACCTTTTTCCCTTTCTTACGCTTCCGTTTCTTGGTTCCTTTCTGCTCAGTTAGCGCTATATCACGTCTATGATAGTCTCCCACCATCTGCTTTAGCAGTTTCCATCCAGCTTTACCTTCCTGTTTCCATAGATCGTTTATATCTACGGATTTACTAAGTGAGATAGGCCAGCAGGTATAACGTATCCGTTTAGCCACTCCACGTAGTAACCCTTCATTTAGCTTACTTGCTATATTAGGATACCCAGTACAACCACCTACCTTTGCCATGCCTTTATCACCAGCTTCATCGTTATCATAACACAGCGTTACGTCTCGACCACTGAACAGACCAATCCACTCGCGCTTAAATACGCCCTCCCCCGGTACGCCAACTACAACTCCGGGTTTACCGGCCGTCCGTAGAATCGTTTCCAGCGCCACGACATCCCAGAATCCAGCACAGACATAAACACGCACATCAGGTGAAGCCTCAACCAGCTTGTCAGCGTTATATAAGCCTGTTCCCGGCCCTAACCCCTTGCGAGTTGCCTTGACCTTACCGCTGCCGGAATATCGGCCTAAATCTTGTATGTGGCCGGTCGGGGAACGGACGGGAATCAGATATTCTATACCATTCCAAGCGATTCGATGGGGCTTAAATGATTTCTGGGGGATGCCCCGTAGCTCTGCCAGCTTTTCCCGTTTCTCGCGGTCTATCGGTCCGTAGTGATCGACCACAGCATCAAGGAACGTGTGCATATTGCCGCTACGGTTACACTTAGCACTCTTGCAGTTCCATTGTCCCGTATCCGAATTAACATAGAATTTTTCACGGCCACAGAACGGACAACAGCCATAGACTTCACTCCCTGTTATCCCTAGAGCTACGAATCCGTGATCTATTAGGGGTAGTATCCTTTTCGGAAGTTCCGATTCCTTCATTACTCACCGACTTTCTGTCTAGCTTACGATTGAATAGTATAGTACCCTTACTGCTTATACTAACATCGACACTATCAATGACTTGTATGAATGGCCTACGCCTAACCGAATCTATAGCTACCTTAGATGATTCGGGAAGCGTGATAAGATAGTTATCTCCGCACCGTTCAATCCTAGTATCACGTGCATTACAGGCTATAACCAACATGGTATTCTCCTACGTGGTACTGTTCTGGGTACGGATAGCGCCTGCAAGGTCTGGCTTTGGATGGTTGGCGGCTTTAATTATCTTACCGTCGTCTCTCAGTGTAGCATTCGCTATCTTCATAATGTTGTTAGCATCTACTTCACTCAATACATCCAAATCATGTACACCTAAAGCAGATAATGTACCTATTGTGACTACACTAAGGTCACAACAACCATCTACTACTTCGATGAAATTAGGCTTAGTACGTTGTACTAAGTTCACATCCTGATTCTTTATAACTGGTCGATACCCTAGTGCTGCAATAGTTTCCAGCGCTTCTTCCATAATTAGTCTTGCACGTAACCGCGCGGTTTCTGGGGTAATCTTAGTGGGACCGTTCGGGACATACTGCCCCATAGCGCCCATAAACAATTCTATATATTGCTGATGAATTGACTTCATTTCCGTTCCTCTTTAGCTAATTATCTTGTTTCGCTTCAACAGCCTTAACTTCATCTGGGTTATGTGTGAATGTAGTTACACATTTACCATCATACACGACCTGAAAGCCGTGTGCTCCAACACGCCGTACCCAATATCTAGGGTCACAATGAGACTTCTCCATAGTATCATGCAGTACACGCAGCGCCATATTGTGTATGTTACCGTCCATCCAATCTATCAAGCTAAGACTTGACAAAATCGGTCCAACCTGCAAGTTATCATTCTTCGGATTACCCATAGTTACTCTCCCGGTTTGGGTCCGTACCCGGACCAATACTTAGCGTGACCTAACGACACCATTACGTCACTGACAAATCGTATGCCACCGTCAATAGCGACATATATTTCGGCCAGATAGCGGAACTTTCCTCGCTTGTGGGACCGAATCCAAATGTGTTTACTTACTCCTGTGCCGCTACTGAATAGCTCAGACGTTAGCAGACCACTTAATGCTACAGCCGCGTCTACTCCTCTACCGTCCGCATCCCCTAACTTGGGAGCGTTTATACGGGCGAGACGAAACGGCCCCGTATAGGATGTACGGAACCCCAAGTCTACCCGCAACTCAACTGTATCGCCGTCAATTACTCGAATCAATTCAGCCTTACGAATGTAGTTATCTTCCGGCGTTCTCTGCATTCCAGCATCCGTAGGAACTTTATGGCTTCTGCGCGTCATAGCATTTCTCCCCAGAAACAAGTTAGTATTGAGCGTTTACTTGACTTGTAGTTTATAGGCAGACATAGCACGCTTGTATGCTATATGCCTAAACCTATCCTCTATATAAATTTCTTCACCTAAACAAGGAATCAAGCTGATTCGCCAAATTTCCTTTGTTGGTAAGTAGCCTACTGTAATTGATCCCATGTTATCAACAACTACTTTGTCTGCCCACATCCAGAATTCATGGTCTTCCATAGTCTACCCCTCTCATAGTTATTAGGACCGGCGGGACTCGAACCCGCAACCACCGTCTTATAAGGACGGCACTCTAACCATTGAGTTACGGTCCTAGTTTAATTCTACGTCTTCCTTTTCTGCCCACGTCTTACGACATAGCGACAACTCAACTGGTGTAGCTACCATTCCATCTAAGTGAGAGTCTTCCATTATATCTTTGATTCGTCGTAGAATTCCCGGCTTACAATGATTCTCAGCTATCTCTATGATAAGTTCATCGTGAACCTGTAGTAGCATCTTAATATCAAGGTCTTTCCGTCTACGGCACCACTTATCAATATCAATCATTGCAAGTTTTATCAGGTCGGCTGCAACAGACTGAATTGAATAGTCAACAGCTTTGTACGCTGGATCAACAACCTTACCCTTGTACACAAAAGGATTCTGTACTGTAATTCTTCGACCATACAGTGTATTGATATGTCTATGCTCTTTTGCATATGCTATCACATTACGCTGGTAAGCCTTTAGTTTTGGAAATTCTGTATCATATCCACTGAGTAATTCTTTAGCTTCATCGTAGCTGCACCCTATCTCTTTCGATGCCCGATATGCTCCACCACCATATGTTTTAAGAAATAGGATATTCTTAGCTCTATTACGTGCTACACTATCTCCAAACAATTCACGCTCAACAGATACTATTGAAAAATTGCGGGCATAGAGCATCTTCATTAACCATTTACGAACACGTTGTTTCTTCTGCTTGTGTAGTCCTAGTTGTCTTAACACATCCTTAGCTTTAGGGTCACTTCCTGTTCCAGTAAACCCTAAACGTGTCATTAGTATTCGCATACCTAAATAATAATACCTTCGTCCACCGAAACATTTATCAGCACATTCAGCGTGCATGTCACGGCCATCAGCGAATGCCTGCAACATGGTAGGCTCTTGCGCTAAGTATGCAAAGATGCGAGCTTCAAGCTGTGAGTAGTCCGCGCACAGCCACACCTTACCTGTTCTGGGGATGAACGGACGGCGGGCATAAATTGGTACGGCCCCTTTCTGTGCTGCCGTCTTACCGTGCGATACTTGTTGCAGATTCGGCTCAGACATGCTCATACGGCCAGTGATTGCCCGATTCTGACGGAATTCTGGGTAAAGATACCAGTCTCCATTGCGGTCAGCTAATGCGAGCGATAGGTATTTTCCGAAGAATGAGCTAGTAGATTTACTAGCTGCTTTCCAGCGTAGTAACGACATGACTACTGGATGGTCTAAGTATGGTCGTAGAGCTTCTATGTCTGTTGACGGATTATCTGATTTTGTTCGTTTCTTTATCTTCAACCCTGCTCCATCATACAACAATTTAGCAACCTGTGTGGGACTACCGGGATTGAATGGTTTGGTTGATTTTCCTACCATATTATTGTAGTATGTTTGCAGCGCTTCTAATTCAAACTGTGCTGTCTCTTTAGCCGTATCTATTTGTTTACGTATCTCCGACATATCTACCCTAATGCCTGTTTGCTGCATCCTGAGACATACTTTAAGCAGCTTCATTTCACGCCTATATACCTTTCGTATCCCCTTGTTTTTCTTACCCTTTATTAAATTGTCAAGTAGTGCATTCAGTAATAGCGTTCGCTTCACATCAAGTAGACAATACTTGCGGCATAAAGTATTAGCGTTATCCTCATGTTTAGGCAACCAATAATCTTCCTCTACGGTACTACCTAATGAATAGGTATTAGCAATCTTTCGATTTCTACGCAAAGACTTTACAGCGTCTTTCAGTTCCCTTTCATCTACATTATGTATACCAAGTAGATCATGTGCTAGCGCCTTTAGTTTGTATGACTGTCTCCCAGACAACACAACCTGAGCTTTGATTAAGCTACACTCTATCTTTCCACGGAAGCCAATACCAAACCCTGATAGTAGCATCAACAGGTCAAAATTAGCGTTATGGAATACCTTGATTGTGTTTTTGTCTTCCATCACTTTCTTGACACGCTTATATGCTGCCGTGCTAATTGATACTTTGCGCGTATATGGGTCAACCGGCCAATCATAGTATTCTTCTGTTCCATCATCCCACAACATACCCACCGCGAAAGGCCGGTCCCCCTGCATGACGTGTAGTCCTGTTGTTTCAGTATCAACAGCTACTATACGCTGCCTAGACTTCATCAGATTCCTTCCTTTCTGGAATACATAGACCGTCAAATATACTGTCTAGTGCCTTAACTATTTTCAGAGCATTACCTTCACCGAAAGCTGCACAACGTATATACCCTTCGGTCTCTGTAATGATTATGGTGGCTTGTGACACTACGCCGTCGTCATACTTATTATTATTCCTAACTACCTTCATCTGAATGTCTCCCTGTTTGTTTTAATGCTATAAATTACCATACATTGCTTACATTTTGTGGCGTTAGTTTTCCTTTGTTTAGACACCTTCTCAAATATACTATCTAATACTTTAGCTATTCTTAGAGCATCGCCTACACCAAATGTTGTACAATGTATGTACTCCTCTGTTTCTGTAATAGTTATAGTAGCCTGTGATACTATTTCATTACTATTACTAACGACTTTCTTCATCTGAATGTCTCCCTATTACCTGACAACGAAAAGGGGACACCAAGCCGCATCTATGTACGGCCTGATGTCCCCATAAACTACCACTAAACAACAGCGCTCAGCGCAACTACAACGGTTTCCTCTGAAGCTGTCAACAAGACTTTAGCCTTGTGTTTCTTCGGATTAACCTTTAAGACAGTCGCTTTCTTCGGCCGTCCCTTCCCATATTTCACTTTGACCGAATCACCCTTTGCGATTAAGACGTGTTCATCATCACCTTCAATAGTCACGTCGTCGTCATCATTGCTATTATCGTCGTCCGTGTCTGTTTCCGTATCTTTACTCTTTCCCTTCCCAGACGGCACAGACTCACCCAAGTCTTCCAGAAATTTCTTCACGCGACAATTCTGATACTCACCGCGCGTTCGCAGTTGAATACGACATTTCGGATGCCGTAAGAGTATCTCAGCCGCCTTAACAACCAAGTCGCCCGCATCTTCGGCCGCATCAATGTCGAATCGTGCAAGCCACCAATTCAAGAACTTGATTTGATCCGACGATTCCAGACCAAAGAATTGAAACGTGGTCTTTCCTTGTTGGTCATCTTCCAATACGGTCCACTCAACCTTAAGCTGCCATCGTCCACTAGACTGAGATTGACTAACTTCACAGTCAGTAATGGACGCAATATAAACTCCGTCCGGCAGATTCTTAAAGCTATTGCCCTCTGCCTCAGCCTGTTTCTTACCCTTACGAAACTGTTTAGTTGATTGATTGACAAACGCCTGCAACTCTGGCGACAACGTAATAGCCTGTTGCTGATTGCGCTTTTTGTTTTTCTTGTTTTTCTTGTTTTTCTTACCCATTGCCTTGTTCCTTAGTTAATGGAGATTGAAGTTCTTTACTCACTCACTCACTTACGCTTCCTGCCTTTGCCCCCCTTTCGTTTCTTTAGCCATAACTTATTGTCGAACGCCGCCATTAAATTACGATACCCTTCCTCACTCGACTTACCCATAGGTACAAATTCAAGCGGCGTACCATCAGGCTGTAGGAAATGTTCAGTGAGTCGTGTTCCAGCGTCTAATCTCTGGGAACCGCGTAAATACAAGCGTCGGCTATTACCAGCGTATCCATAGTATGCCCAAATATCCGCCGCGCCTGTCACATACTTGCCGCACTTGCCGGTTATTGTACACTGTAGTTGATCTATAGTATCATCACTGTCCCATCGTTCAAGCTCTTTACTTTTACAATGCGACAACAATACTACACCTTTCCGACAAGTGAATAGCTTACGAAAGACTCGTTTGAACTCGCGATAGATAACATCCCAACCTTGCCCCCAACCTAACTCACTTGGGGATTCTATACCTAACTCATTACAACAATGGTCGTAACATAGATCGTAAGCGCCATCGACTGTATCAACCACAGCTGTAGGAAATCTCTTAGATTTGACAAACGCCGTTACCCAAGTAGCGAAGCTATCCCATGAATCTAATAGCATCGGAGTACCATCGTCTTGTTGCGGCTGGTAAACACTAAGACTCTTGGTCCCCTCCTCTGTAGGTAAGAATAAAGCATCTTCAAAGTGTGAGCATAGACTGCTCTTGCCAATTTTCTTCTCGCCGAAAATCAATGTGACAAACCTGTGAAATTCGTCAACCAGTTCTGTCTTCTGTTGCGGCAACTTTACTACTGCTTTTGTCTTTTCGTTCTTGTGTTTTGCCATCGTCAAATACCCTCTTAATAGACACACATTTATCTGCTTCTATGCCGATAAGAGTACGTGCCTTACCGACTGACAAGACACGCACAGTTGCGGGTCCATCAACCTTAATTCCTTGCTCCGCTTTCAATGCGAGTACAAGCATTAAATAGCTCCAAATAGTTGTTTATTCTTCGGCTTCCCTGTCTCTGTTAACCTAATCGGCTTGGTTGTTATCACATCACCGTTAGCACGCATAAACGTAATACGATAGGGGCAGGGTACTCTCCCAGATATTACGTCGCGCTCATATTTCTTTAGTCTGGGATGTACATAATTACGAATTCGTCGAATCTCGCGTTTGCTGTCTCTACGGTTACTATATAGCATTCCGTGTGTGTCATGTGTAGCTTTCATCCTACTTACCTTTCTTTACTAAGGTTGTGAAGTCGCCTTGACAGACCGCATCAAAATAATCGCTCTGTCTATATCCGACCATCAGACCAGTTTCGTTAGCGTATCGTGGCTGGTAGTCATTATTCACCCAATCTGCAATATCTATTAGTATTGGGCGTAACTGGCGTTTTACCCAATACTTTAGTTCGTCCTTAGTAATCCGGTAAGACGGGCGCATAAAGTAGAAGTCTGGCCTCTTAGCTACGTCTTCCTTCACACGTTGCATATAAGCCCTAGTTGATTGCTTACCCTGCTTTATCTGGGGAATTCGCACTACGTTACATACCACCCCCGTAGGTACTTCATTGTAGCGTTTATACAGATAGTACATATAAGCGTTGAATTGGAATGACATAGGGAAACCGTCGAAAATCTCGCCCGGATTCACTCTGCCCTTACACTTAGTATCCAGTATCCATCTACCATCTGTATGCCGATAGATACCGTCTACGATGCCGTTTAGTTTAACTGTTCGACCATCACGCGCTCCAAGATTGACCGGCAATTCAAACCTATGCTCCGTTGCCTCCCAGACTAAAGAACCATCCTGCATCTGGGAGAAATCATTAGCGTAATATCGAAAGTATTCTTGGAGCACTACATTAGCTGTGCCTAGTGCGACCTGATACCGCTCATTACTAAACACGTCGCTATGTGCTTTTTCATACTTAGCAAGCCATTTAGCTATTTTCTTGTTACTAGGTACAGTCTTGTGTTTGTATGCCCGCTCGAAAACGTAATGAACTGCGCTACCAAATTGTAGCGGTTCCGATGTTCGATTTGACTTCCAGCCCTCAACGTACTTTAGATATGTGGTATACTTGCAGCGCAAAAATTGACTGACAAAGCTAGGACTAACTCCGTGCTTTACAAAATCCCACGGTTCTGTTCTGTAGTGTGACATAATCCTACCACCTTTCTCTACTTAGTAGTCAATCCCTTTTCTATCAAGGAACCATTCAGCGACGTATATCTCGGTACTATATACGCCTACGTTGCCGTCAATGACACTCTTAGGAATCCAAACTTCCTCGCCATTTATGTCTACCAGCACAGCTAAGTTAGTTAGTTTGATAACTTCATCAATAATTACAGGGTAGTATTCAACGCTCATTAGAAATGCCCTTTTGCCCACAAACCAATTCCTACAGCGTCCCAACAATCGGATGGAACTGACACCCCAATACCGCCCTCATGTTCCAGATTGCCTAACCGTTTCCGTATCCTACGCTCCGTTACATTTTTCGGTAGCTGCCCCTTCCAGTCCACAATTCGGACTGGTTTTACCTTAGCTGCTATATTGTGACAACTCATGTAGACCGCGCCAAACATGGCCGACAATTTGACCAAGCTACCAGACTTTGCCGCTGTTTGTCCTTTGTGTGACTGCATAAACGTAGGTAACTCAATGTATGCTCGTAATACTGTACGCTCCGCAAACAGGCCGTCAAGAGCATCAATAATTCCAGCCATGCGCGTATACCAGTTATTCGCAGACGATGCCGCTATAGCAAACACGTCAGTAGGCGGCACCAAGTCTTTCCATGTTTCCCTATCCCAGAAAGCTACGCCAGTTGTTTTAGTGCCGGGGTCTATTGTAACTATCTCTACCCCTTTTGACTTAGCCATTTCTGTGCTTCCCTGTCTAGTTCAGCCTTAAAACTACGCTGCATGATTGACTTAGCAGCACCGTCTTTTTCACGTAGAACACGTCTAATTTTTTCGTCGATAGTTCCAGCAGATACTAAGTCTATAACTAGAACATTGCGTTTATTAGCTATGTGTTGTACTCGTTCTAGTGACTGTGCGTGTGCTTCATACTCGTAGGTATGAGAAAAGTAGATCATCGTATCGGCCGCTGAAAAGTCTAATCCAAATTTTCCACAAGCTATCTGCACCAACAAGATACGGGCATTGCCTTTCTGAAAATCTGTTATACGCTTTGCCCGGTCATTATGTGAGACATTGCCATAGATAGTTAGTGCTTGTAGTCCATGAGCATCTAGTTTTTTCTTGATTCGGAGAAGTTCGTCATTGTATCGGAACCAAACTACTACAGGCTGGTGACATAGTTCTTGGGTCAATAGGTTTATTAGCTCTTTATCTTTATGGTCACTACCAGCTAACTGTGATAACCATGTATCAACTACAAATCTATACTTTGTCTCCCTATCGCTGAGAGCATAATCTTTCACGGCGCTTCGATAAGATTTCATCGTATTAGCTGGAACATCCACGTACCGCGTCTGGTATGTAACTGGACTAGCTAACCCTAATTGTCTCTTGGTCTTAGTAGACACTAGCACATCAGGAATAGCCTGTAGACACGATAGAATAGCTTGCGGCATTATGTACTCATACTGTGAGACTTGACGGCAATAGTGATTCACAAATTGCCAATAGTTCGCACAGTCTAAGACAGTACCACAACACAAGAACAAGTATTGCTGGATAAGATCAAGAGAAGACTCCGGCGCTGGACAACCGGATAAGCAGATGCGTCTAGGGATGTGTGTTGTACGTAAAACTAATAGCCTGCTAGCTTTCGCTTTGGGATTGCGAATTCTAGTTGATTCATCTAGGGCAATGCCATCCCAATAATTAGCAAGTATTTCTGGGTAGCGTAACAGTCTAGCATAACTAACTAGAGTGACACCTTTAGGGATAGACGCTAGTGATAGCGTATAGGCATCTGTGACTTCTCTAGTCACGATAGCGCTAGGGATGTTCTCTGCACTGGCCTCTTGCTGCCAATCATGCAAGACTGCGGCCGGGCCGACCACCAGAAATCTCTTGCAGGAAGCTCGCTCGAACCACCTGAGAGTAGTGAGCGTTTTTCCGAGTCGCATATCCCATTGCAGGAATACACGCTCGTAATTGTCGGCTTCGGCCAGAAATGCCCGCTGATAATCAGTGACTCGGCGATATTGTGGAATGCCTACCTTGTCGTCTCTCACGTATTTTGCCTCCGCGTTTCCTTTGCGGTTCGTTTACGGCGTCGATCATTATAGCGGCTGTCGAATCTGGGTCAAGGGTTGAAAAAAAACCCGGTCAGAGAATTACTCTCCAACCGGGTCCGTTTGCTGTTAATCGCGCTATTAAAGTTACGCAATTAACAACAGTTGTCTAGAAATCGTCGTCGTCGTCAAACAAATCGTCGTCGTCATCATCGTCGTCATCGTCGTCAGACGGCGGCTCAGGAGGCTCAGCTTTGCCCTTGCCTTTGCCTTTGCCTTTGCCCTTGCCTTTGCCCTTGCCAGACTGTTCAGACTCAACAACGGCAAACTTGACAACGACAAATTCCCGACCATCCTTTTCAACGATGGCGGTTTGTGCTGTCGTGCCGAGTTGTACAGCCTTGCTTCGACACAAGTTTGCAAAATTCTTGGATTGACCATGATAGTCAACCCCTTGTTCGAGTTTGTGGATTCTGCCGTCTCCAATAGAATCCCAATCGTGTCCCGTTCTGTTCCAGCTTCGTTCAGGGAAGTTGAAACTCTTCAGTACCGTACCCATGATCCCGTTCCTTTCACTCTAGGACCACTAAACCATCAACCGAACCATTCGGTCGATATGTGAGTCTATTCACTCACTCACTTTCTGTCAAGTCGTCAGTGTCAGATTCTTCAGATTCATCACTATCGTTGTTACCGTTGTGCAGCAATTCACCGAACAACCGTACCATGTCCGCTATCATTTCAGTAGCACCGTCATGCGGCACAATATGCAACTCTCCGGTAGACTTATCCAGTATCGCAATACCAGCCGTAGGAAGTTTCGGCTTGGTATATCCCTCTGGCGGCGGGTCCATACACTGAGCAATCGCACCACAGCACGGCGAAATCGGCAAGTCTCCGTAACTGTTTGAACCCATGACGTGTAGCCTACCACACCTCCGACACCGATAAGACTTCTGGGTTACATGGTCTTGAATTTCTTTCAGTTCTACCATAGTGACACCTACCTTTCCTGTGTGTGTGTAGCAATGTGTGGCCTCCATGCCACACTAGCTACAGTTAGTTACCTAGCACGCTGATGCAAGCGCTAATTCAAACGCTTCGTGTTTCAGCTTGCTACCAGTTCCCTCAATCAGACTCGAAAAACGACGTTCCTTTCGTTGCCGTTCAGTCCCACGATACCGCGAGAATTCGTCAGAATGGTCCACAGCCCAAGAGACACCATTATACAGCCCCCAGAACGTACCCTTCGCTTCGGGATTGTCCTGTATTGTTCTTCGGTATCCAGCGCGCAAAGCGCCAAACTTACGAATTCTACTGTTTTGCTGTCGCGTAGTAGCGTCAGCATCTTCTGGGAACAGAGTATTCATGTATTCGTTACTCTGTTCCTTTGAGGCTGCCGTAGCCAACAACTTTCGGCAGTTGTCAGTGTGCAGCGTGAATTGCGTATCGTACTGTGAAATCGCTTCGCGCACCACATCAAGATTGCGCTTTGCATTAGCAGTATGTCGCACACTGAACCGGTCACACTTCTCACGTAGTGCGAGCGAAAGAGTATTCGCACACACAACCCTCACGCTAGTAGCCTGTACCTGAATGGCCGAACTACCATCGTGCGATGTGTGCAGCAACAGATACCGCAACAACGGGTCACTGTCCGTCACGTAGTCGATACTCGGCAGACGTGCAAGCAGACAGACATTTCGACCACCGCGAAGCGAAAACGCCGCTTCGTAGCGCATGACGCCATCCATCAAGAGCGAATCCAGAAATTGAAAGGCTTCTGCATTCTGATAGCATTCATACCGATTGCCGACCACCCCAAGCGGGTAAGGGTCTTCTCCCTCAACCAGTCTGACAACTGCCTTGTTATCTGGCAGTTCCTGCCCGTCAGACAGATAGATCGGTTGCGTTTCAACCAGCGTATCTAAGTGAGCTTCGCGCATTGCGGTTTCACTATCAGGAGCATCTTCTAACACTACTCCCAATCCATGCCATGCTGGTTTTTGCGCGTACATCGCTTCAACCAGCCCGTTTTCTCGAATCGTTAATTCATGCGCCATTGTAACACCTACCTTTCGTTAACCTTGTTGATTGTAACTGCCCTATCTTGGTATTCGTCTCGCAATCGCTGAACTATATGCTTTGGCGAATACGCTTGCAAGACTCGAAATACCCCAGATTCACATTCTGCGGCATATGGCCACAACACGTTCTCCCGTTTTTTCCGTCGTTTACTACTCATTCTCTCCCCCTTTCAAGTTGACGATGTAGCTAATACCGCGCCAAACTCCCATAACCACACAATCTATTATACTAGCTACACTTACGTTGATTGCTGCAATATGCCTACCTGTCAATGTGGCATACTAGCGTATTCTTCCGCTGTCACTATGACAGACTTTCTCTGTTGATCTTTCAAGACACCATCCAGCAACGACCACAGAACAGTATCCCAAATATACTCCCTCAAATCGTAAGCGGCACGATCCCTGCGCCAACCACCTACAGACTGTACGACTACTTCAATGTCCCCTTTATGGCTAAGAATTTGAATGCGTCCATCCCGTAGATAATGAATGTTATCAGTCTTGCGACCAAACAACTTAACCTTGAAATCTTGGTAGCCTACATAGAATCCCACATCATTCATCACGTGAAAGCTATTATAAGCTACCACACTACCATTCTTGGCAACTTCAACTGTCCACTTACAATCAATACCACTACCATGCGGCAATGACTCTATCAACTGACTTTCAGTAAACAGTCCACCAAACAGTTGTACATCGTAGTCTTCCACGATAGCCATGTCTCACCTACCTTTCTTTGATTCGCACAGCCCCATTCTTGATACGATCAAGAGCAGACCGTGCTTCACGTTCACCAATTTCGATTCCTACACTTCTCAGTCCCAACGCCCGCGCAACGGTTAGCTCTGTACCACTCCCAACAAACGGCGTAAACACTACACTATCTGGTCTGGTACTTGCACGTATTGCACGTTCGATGTACTTTTCTGGGAGTTGCTTCGGATGCAAGGGTCTTCGTTCAGCATTGTTACCCTGTACCCTACCCCAATACGGACCGTCAGATTCTACTCCCCATACGTCAAGCGGTACACACTTCCCCGGTTGGCGTGTAGTCTTGGTCCGTGCATCGTTGTATTTAGTCGCACGGTCAGATTGAACTAGTACATCGGTAGGATTCCAAATAGCAAGTTTACGGCTCTTGACAAAATGTAGAGCGTTAGTGTGAGACCGGATAAATCCCTTACCTGTCCATTGCCCGAATCGGTAATGCCAGATGCACCAGTCAGCTAGGATAAGTTTATGCTTATCTTCCAGATGCACTACGATTCTAGCGGCTATTTCATTAGGGCAATTCACCCAGAATGAACCCGTAGGAGATAGAAGTCGCACACATTCTGACAACCATTCTTTAGTCATAGTGCGGTAGTCAGTTGCCGACAAACTATTTTTCCACTGACTATACGGCTCTCGAAGATTGAATGGTGGATCGGCAAAGATACAATCGAATCGTTGCTCTCGTAGATGCGGCATGATACTACGGCAATCGCCGATATAGATTTGACATTTCGGCGCTGTATCGATTGTAAGGGTCAATGGTCGCTTGGTCATTTCGTCCCACCTTTTATCACTACCACTACCGGAAACGATTGTACCGGTAGCGGTCAAGTTGTCAAGAGTTATTTTCTCAGACGGTCCAGATTCTCCAGCGCCCACTCTCGAATCATTGGCGCTTCTGATCCAGCACTATTCCAACCGCCCCCCTTGTTCCACGCTTCTACCAGCGAATCCGGTAACTCAACCTGTAGACGGTCATAGACTTCCTGCGGAACATCCATTGTCAGACCGTCCCCACCGTATGCCCCGGATACTGTGAAATTGTGGCCATATATGCGCGCCTTTCCCATCATCCAGTGACCTAACTGGCGTAGCGCTACCTTACGAACCACAGCCTTAATAGGCGCTGAACTACCTTGAATACCTTCCGGTTGTACTAGCATCAGAAACAACCCCCTAGTGGTATATTGACTCCCATCACTAGTGTAGTATGCCTTTGTGTCATCAGTTAAGTACATCATGCCACCTTTCTACTTCCTGCGGGGTAAACCCACATGTAGTAAAGAATCGTACCCGATTAAATCGGCTGTTTATCTGTCCGAACACTATAGCTAACGTAGAGCAAAGTGAACACCATGATAACCTAGCTACAGGCTCGTTATCCGCATCTGGAGAAGCTAGGAACAACGCTCTTGCTATCGTTTCAAAATGTTTGCGGGTCATTTTTCACCTTCCTTTTTCAGTTCATACCATGCAAAGCATGTTTCCAATGGTTCAAAATTTTCAAGGTCTACAGTTATATCAGCTACAGACCTACCGGTTGCATAGTGCAGTTTCATTGCCGCCTCAGAAAATGGGACAATATACTCTGCACCATCTTGTTTGTCGATCATTACTACTTTACGCTCTGTCATGTCTCCCTCACTTTCTTCACTTTGTACGGATACCACCTGATGCAGTTCCGTGAGTACGGCTTACCATCCACGTAAACCGTATGAAACCCGCCTGTCTTGTCAAGGCCGAACACATCAAGAAACACCTTGCCACCGCGCGTCTGCAATACACGCAATACGGAGAATTTTCCGCATATCGGCAATCGACTACCCTGATAGGTAGCTCCCCGACCGCCGAACCGTACTACGTCTCCCGGTCTAATAGATACTCTGGGAGACACTTGGTAATGGTCAATCTCAGTGTAGTGTGCCTTTCGACGTTTTCGCTTGCGCTGCATTAGTCACCACCTTCAGTTTCAGCTAGAGCATTCAGACGGTTTGCCAATTCTTCAGCTTCGCGCTTTGCCCGCGCAAAGGCACATCGGTCAGTTATGCCTATATTCTGGCGGTCCCATATTTCTACGATTCGCTTGACACAATTCAAACGCTCGTCGATTCGACACGGCATACCTTTACCGTCTGTTTCAACTACGGCAACTTTCCCGTACCTGCCCCAACAGCTATTGGGCATATGCGCTGCCGCTGTCAGCACCACATAGCGCGGTACAGTCGTAGTTGTAGTAGTCATGGCGTTTTTCATTTCTTCCTCAGCTTCACGTTTCAGGATCGCACGGATGTTTGTACCGTCCTTTTTATGGTAAGTACTGGAATTATCTGTGCGGTCATTGTGTTTGCGGTAACTTGCATTTTTCATTTCTTTCTCCCCTGTTCTGGTAATAGTAGTCGTCGTGACGGGTCTGGAATCCTCTGACAACTCCCACGCAAGACCACAGCAACAGCCGCAATCAAGTCGCTACATGAGTTCGTTTATCAAGGAATTATCCCGCTTACTTTTCCAGCACGGCAACCACAACTAGCCTACCTACCTTTCTCGGATAGAACATCCGAATCTGGCCGCTACCATAGTAGCGGCCGTCGTCGGAGATTCCTACAACAGTTCATCAGCAAGCTGCGGCCAGCGTTCAGCTATAAGCCTACGCCATTCTGGGGAATCGGGAACAGACGTAACCGTAACTCCGTCCTGTTCCATTGATCGACCATACGCCGGGGACCAGTCACGCGCCAACGTAAAATTGGTCCCAAATCGCGTACTGATCAAGTACCCCAAGACACCTGCATTAGTTGCAACAGCGTTCATCAGTCACCTACCTTTCTCTTTTTGCCCGGAATTCGCCGGGCCGGTCCTGCCGACTGGCAAGGTAGCCGGGCCGCTCGTTGCGGCCCGACAATCCGGTCAGTCCCACACCTCTCAGGCACCGCATTCTTCGCAGAAATCCTGTTCCTGTTCTTCATGTTCGGGGCAGACGATGCCGACGTGTGCGCCGTCGTCCGCATATCTGTTGTTCAGTGCGCTCATTGCGTCTTCTCGCGAACCGAAATCACCTTCCAGCAGGCCGCTGTCGTCAAAGATTCCATATTCTCTCATTTTCTTTGTTCCTTCCTCTTCTCGTGAAACATCCCGATAATTGTCCGGCAGGATGTTAGCCACTTTGGACCTTACCAAAGCATCGGACAACTATCAGCGTGTTTCATTCTCAGCAGACTTCCTTGCTTGCCGCCTTAATAGGTTGCAACTACCATGCCAAACCATGAAAAAAGCGTAAGTCCCTATCTCACAAGGACTTACGCTTATTAGCTTATTAACCTACTAACTGTCAATCTGGCATACTCTGCCAATCTGACATGCCACTATGACAGTATTGCACAACTGCCCTACCCTCCCATGATAGGTAACCGTCCCATTCTTGAATCATCCGGTCTACCATACCATACTGCCTAGTCCAGTTCTTAGCTCTTTCAGTCACGTCTCCTGTATGCGCTTCCTGTATTGTTTTAGCTATTTGTCTGGGAGTAGGATTTTGTGGCAACGGAAACACCATTGGACCTAGTATAGCTTCTAACTCTGGTATTATACCCACTCTCGTGGATACCACTGGAATTCCCAGATACCACGCTTCTAGCACAGTCAGAGAACATCCCTCACTCGGAGACGCCATCACCACTACATCCACTGATGCGTATACATTACCTACGTCTACTCTATCAGGACATAATCGAACCCGTTGACGATTAACTGGAAGTAGTAGACCGTCACCGGCCATTAAAATCGACCATTCTTTCGGTAGATAATCCACGGCATCAGCTATGACTAACGGATTCTTGTCTGGTGTACGCCTACCTATATACGCAGCAACTTTGCTAGACTGCCGTGATATTAGCGATGTGACTGCAAGTCTATCAGCAGTTACCCCGTTCCTAATAGTAAGTACCAATCGATCATTCGGGCAAACTGCCGTAGCCGGGTCCGAGACACCGATGAATTCCCGATACCCAGACGCCAGCGCGGACTGCATTAACTTCCGAGTATGCTCACAACTACCATGTGCTACTGCAATAGTTCTTCCAGAAAATCCAGTTAATATATCATGGTCTCTAACTGGTGGTCCCCAACCTACTAATGTATCTCTACCAGCCGTAACATAGTTAATAGCTTCACGCTTAGATTGAAAATGTGTAGTATGTGGAAGTCTTATATCCCCATAGCATACTACTTCAACTCCACTATGTTCTAACTCCTCTATTAGATCAACCCGTTGTCCAGTTGTACCAGATGCTAGAAACACAACCCAATCATGCGTTGAGCGCATAACTAGTTCCATAGTAATACGTGGGCCTCCTCCATCGGCTATTGCTTGTGTCACCATAGTACAGCGCTTTATGGGAAGCCCGGTATGCCTAAGTATGTGCGTTGCTGTCTTTGCGTGTCCACATATAGTATCAAGTATTTTAACCGGCCTACCAGTACTTGCAAGATAATCACATAGCCACCAGTCGTGTGCATAGTAATCGTCACCCTTACATTCTATACATACAGGCGCTGCATATCGCCACATCATAAAACAACCTGTACCAATATGTTTACCATCCCCAACTAGCTCAGTCGGTAGGCCACGATTAACATATTGCAGACCTGTAGCATGTATGTCATTACTCGTAATAGACGCATACATATCATTCCAATTCTCTTTGGACAATACTATGTCGTCTTCAACAAACCAAATAATTTCTTGTGTAGTATGCGTAATGATATAGGTATATGCGTCAGCTAAAAACTCAGAAATCTCTCTATTAAGTTTCCCACACACCTTCCACGGTACAATCTTAACCGATTGAAATACGCCATAGTCTGATAACTGCAACGATTGACCACTAGCGTTTAATACCACAACCGCTACGCGGTTTCTGGGAATAGACTCAGCTAACGGAGATAGGCATACATCTATCGGTAGTCTTCCAGAATAGACTATACCTACTACTATCCTAGCTAGACTTTGCCGAATGGCCGATAGGTGTTCTGTTGTGCTTGTCTGTGTACGTTGTGTTTCATGTTTTCGGTAGTGTAAAACTGCACCGCTATATTGGGGAGTACCTAACCTACTCAGGCGTAGAAATAAATGCCAGTCTTCATGTACCGTTCCATCGGTATGTACCCAACCCCCTACAGCTAATAATAGTTCTCTCCGAATCAAGGCAGATACTACGATGTAGTTACCGTGCCATAGTGTAGGCGAAAAGATTTTAGGAGGGGACAGTTTTGTTGTTTCTGTGCCGAATCGTTGAGCTTTCCCATATACAAACGGCACACCAGTAGACATAACCGATAGATGCTTCTCTACGTAGTTATTGGAGAGTCTATCGTCGCCGTCAAGATAAACCACGTAGTCTGTATGCACAGCAGTAAGAGCACGATTTCTAGCTTCGCACACTCCCAGATTAACCTTAGTACGTAATACAGATACCCCTCTATCTATGTACTGCTCAGCTATTGCTACAGAGTTATCTGTAGACGCATCATCATAATATACTATCTCACAGCTAACAGTCTGGCGTAATGCGGATTCAATAGCTTCGCTCAAATAGCGGCCATTGTTACGCGCTACTATGAGAATCGCCACAGACACAACAGGCTTCGGTCTCTGTCCTACCAACCTATGCCAGAAACGTGAAAGAGTCTCTGACACCCGCTGCCGTAGCGTAAGAATTTCCGGCCCCTCTGTATATCCTCTATCATGGTATACCGTAACAGGACCGTGCTTTGTAAACGTAGTCGTTTGTCTGTCGTGGCTCATTATGGGAGTAATATCCCTTTATTATATGTCCATGTCTCTGTAGTAACTGATGCTACTGTGCCGTCTGGATTTACCGACACGTTAGTAATTACTGTTTTATCACCAGTATACCCTACCTGCATTCCTATCCATCCAGCGTCCTCAGTCCACCATAGTATTGCTCTATCATCTATTGTCGTAGGTGACGCTAATCCAGAACTTCCTTCAAGAATTTTATCAAAAACGTTAGGTAACTTCTTGTACTTAGTAAAGAGTAAGCCCGGAAATGAACTATCATATGTACCTATCCACCATTCGTATGCTCCGTATCCGGTACTTTTACTTACTAAGTACAAAATTGTAGTACCAACAAGTATAATTGGCTGAGTCCAGTATGCACTTTTCACTGTATAGTAGGCAAAGGGAGAGTCTAATGGATCGTGAGTAGTAACCGGAGTATCGCGGCTAATTATTGCTCCATGCAATCCGACTAATGGAAGTCTAGCATCACCTGCCCTATCCCACTGTAAATTTAGATTGTAGAAATTTCCAGATAGTACAGAACCAGCAAAATCTGGGTAAGCTCTATCAGAGTCGGAGACAAACAACTCAACATCAGGCTTTCCAGCCGACCAATAGCTCCCTACCAACATCACTTCATTAGTGGTATCGACACTCCCTAATACTGGAAAATTACTGTCGCCAGTATTACCGAGTTTCCAACTACCGCTCTTAGCTCCCCATAAATCTCCATTAGCCGGAGTTCCATCAGACGAATCAAAGGAAGCCCAAGCGGGAAGGTCGAACGTTACATCCCCATGATCGCCTGATTTAATCGTAGCCGGACCACTCAATCCGTGTCTATAATCATCCCCAGAAGATGATGGTTTATCGGCATTGAGAATACCATCATCGCTAGATGCACCAGTAATCTCGACTACACTATACGGCGGAATATCCTCACCAGAAACATTCTTTACGCGTACCCATCTACCGCCATAGTGTAGACTTCTGGGAGTAGTCATAGCCTATTCCTGTTGGTTAGCTATTGCATGTAGCTTTTCTGTTGTGGAGCGCTGTAGTGATAATAGCTGTTTAGCCGGACGGCGTAGTTCAGTGTTTAAGAATTCATTGTTGTAGCCTACCTTTGTTGTGCCGCCTTGTCTGCCAAATGACCAAGCTATTTGAGTGATTGCACCACTTAGATTGACAGCCTTGAATCCAGCATAGGTAGTAGTGAAGCTATCTACCTGTCTAAATTGTGCTAATTTAGCTTGAACAAATTCACGGGCTAGTTGAACAAACTGCTTACTATTGTCTTTCACGTTAGTAGGTATTCCGTCACTTCCATATCCGCTAGCTTGTAGTGTGCGTAGAACAGATTCTTCACGCACTACCATAGGTCCAGTACCGGATGGTCTGGGGGAAACTCTTTGTTCGTAGGTTGCCCGGTCGAATATGTTTGTTGGTTTGGTGACTGTACCTTTAGCGTTATACGCCATTTCAAGCGTTATATCAGCAGACGCTATATCGTTATTATCGCCCAACTTTATTACTGGATCGGTGAATGTGATTATGCCAGTGCTAGTATCTATACTATGGTCTACGTCTATCTCAGTATTCTTATCTGTATTCTTTGTTGCGGCATACGGAGTATTATACCCCTTCCAGTATTTCCCGCGTATGATTGCAGGGATAGGGTCATACTTCCCTGTTGTACTATTGTATTTAGTTTCTATTAGTCTATCGGTAATCGGTAATACTAATAGCCTACTATGATTGAATGGCTTAGTCTGAGATACCGGTTTAGTAATGCGGTACATTTTCCAGACAGACTTAGTAGCTAAACTATGCTCTTTCTCACCGAATTGGTCTAGAACATTAGGAAATGTCATAGGAAACTCAGATGACCAACCACTACTAGGTGTATATGATAAATCATCTAATAACTTTACACTACCGTCTGTATCTATCCCTACAGCCTCGGTATCCCAACGTATTTGATACTCAGTTTTTCCACCGACATATCCTATACTGTCTGGTATATCGGCTGGATTGATTGAGTAACTAACTGTAACTGTTTTGCCTTTAGGTGGAACCCTACCTACACCTACCTTATGTATCCGTACTACGTTGTCTAGCCCAAGAGATACTACACAACCTAGTTCACGACATAGTATATCTAGCTCTTGCGCGGGATTAGCATATATCCACCGCTTAGTAGGCCTTGACTTATTAGGTAATTCACCAACTGAAAACCTACGTTCGCCCATAGCTCTTAGTAAGAGAGTAGCTAATTCTTGCGGAGTTTTTTCAGTTGCGGTATCAAGCCTAATGTTAGTATCTCTGATATTATATGCTCCAAGAATACTACCATATTTCCACTTCCAACGACGATCTAGAATAGGCACATTAACAACATATCCATCTTGTTTCGTCAATGTTGCCATGTCTACACGACATTCAGGAAAGCGCGCAATAATATCGTTAGAGCGAACAACAAGTACGCCAGTAGCGGGAGGCGTTCGTTTCTGGGGGATAACAGTGAGTCTGGCGCGGCTTGGGCGTATACCCTGCGCTAAATTAAATGTTCCGCTTACGATGCCGGATAATCCGGGGTATGTGATTAGTGGACTAGGTATGCTCACGTAGTTCCTGTGCTTTCATACTACGCTAGTGTCCCACGCTGTATTGTGTAATGATCCCCTAACACTAGCTCTTTTAGCTTCTCGACTCCTGTACGTGGAAGCTGTATTGGATTTGTGAATGTCACGGTCTTATTGGGGTCTTTGAACGTGCTACCTTCATGCAGTTCTAAGTCTGTGAATGTCCTAGATCGTATATCTTGGCTACAGTCAAGCTCTGCGTCACTACCTACCTTACCTTGTGTTAGTGTGCCGTCCGTGTTGTAATGACAGTTCCCTCCATCCATATCAAGCTCTGCATGAGCGCTACTACCATCTAATGTTAGGTCTCCCTCAGTTTGTGAAATAGATAGTGTATCGCTTTCAATACTAATAGTCCCACCAGCAATTATTGTAATTGAACCAGCGCCATTAAGCATAGTACCACTACCGCAACGTAATGTTACGTCACCAATTATACTAGAAATGAAACTTGTGCGTAACGTCTTTACTGTAGCTGTTTCTCCAGCTAATACAGCAATACCTACGTCTCCACGATTGATATTAACAGCGTTACTTGCGTGAGTTCCTTTCCATAGAATTGCTGGTACAGCATCGTCGCTAGACTGTCCGCTATTCTTGACTAACATAGTAGTCTGTACAGCGCCGGTATTGATTTTTATGCGAGACGATCCATTACCAGCACCCGTACCTATTACTATGTCAGTTGCCCCAACCTTCAGATACGTGTCTCTATATTCTGGATACTCTGTGCTGCTATCCGCATTAGTTTCTGGCAACCCAATTGTGTTCGCAAAACCCTGTAAGATTGTTAGTGTTAGTAGCGTTACTGCGGACTGGTCAAGCCCGTACAGAATATCACCACCCTCTGTCCCAATAATTACATCGTCACCAGTTATGGGGACAACCCCACCGTCCCAATTATTAGGCGTATCCCAGACATTCGGTCCAGCGTTTGCTACACTTGCTGTGCGGGTTAATGTTTGCGTATCAGCCGCTCCACCATTAGTAGTAGACGTAGTAAGCGTAAAAGGCTTACCAGCAGTATCGGCTGTCGCTGTGAGCTTCGTAGTAGCGTCAGCCCATGTTATTTCAGCAAACTCTTGAATGGTACTAAGATTTAGTGCAGCTACAAGCCCGGCAGTTACGTCAGCTACAGTAGCTGCTACCGCTGTATATGATACACTCTTGCCATTGATTGTGACTGTGAATATATCACCAACTTCAACATTAGCTGGCGTTATATCATCTACCTGTGCAACTGCTACAGCATTTCCAACCCAGAGTTTCGTTGCCATTATATTATCTCACGTTAGGTAGTGCATTGAATCCACGTCCAGCACGTCGGAATTGATACTTCCACGACATGCCAAACTCACTAGCAACACCAAGTAAAACAGTCGGTCCAGTAGATACGATATTTCTTACATCTTCGTCTTCATCTAACGGAAATATCGGAATAGGTGGAGAAGGATACCGTGTAAGCCCAAGAGCTTGCCCGCTCTGCACCATTTTAGCTACAGTGAATCTATTGACTTGCTGCTTGTCTGGGAAGGTATCAACAGTTTCAATATAAGCTACCCTACGTCCGCCAGTACCTTCAAAGCTGAGAGTTTCTTGGAACGCTAATAATTCTTCTTGAAGCGTTAGATAATCTGCTTCAAGCGTAATTGAGTATGTTCGCCACGTCGTAAATTCTCCCTTTACTGACTGCCCCCAACTAGGCGGTTGTGTCACTCTAACACCGCCATACGCTCCACTAAGCGGTAAGCTGTGCGTACTGTGCGTACTACCATCGTCCAATAATAGTATTGCATCACGGTTATCAACTGAATATGCTGCGTCAAGCAGTTTCATTTTTGCATCTAGGTCAGCTTGTGTAGTGCCGTGTATTTTCCCCTCTAGTTGTAAGGTTTTACGTAATACCTTACGGATCATACGCGCGTCAAATTCTGCACGTTGCTGCAAAGCAACTGATACTTCATTGTCAGAATGAGCATAACCGCCGTATTTGAACTGCATACTATGGCTCTGTAGTTTGTTGATTCAGTTTCTTCATTTCATCCAATCTATCATTAAACCTAGTAAGCGTTCGTGTTGTAGTAATTAAGGCTTCTTCCATTTTCTTAGCTTGTTCTAGTTGCGCTTTTATGTTAGCATTTAGCTTAGTGTTCAATGATGTAAATTTAGCAGATAGTGCTGTTTGTGAAGCTATTGTACCTTGTTGTGTTGCTATGTCTGCTTGTATCTTTGCGTCACGTTGTTGTTTATCCCTAGATAAATGAAGACTTGCATCTATTGCACCGAATCCACCTTTATCTGCGGCTTTTTCTCTACCTATATTCCGTAAACGTGTTGCTTCTGTTCCCCCTACCTTTGACGCTAAAAACTCATTCTCAGCTTGGGTACGTTGTGCGGCAGACTTTTTAGCTATGCGAATTGCAGTCAGTTTATCTATAGCAGATAGCGCCCCAAACCGCTGTTTGACTGTGAGAAATTGCTGTTTGGATGTAAGTAGTGCCTCTTTATCTGCGGCTAACTTACTCTTAGCTAATTCTACTTCTCGTTGAGCTTGCTGTATCTTATCCTTATTTATGTCAACTTGACGTTGATTCGCGTCAGCTATTGCTAATGCCGCATCACGGCTATTTTCCTGTAGCTTTGCAGTTGTCCGAAAAGCCGATACTATATTTTGTACCGTACCTAATTGCTCTGCCGAAAACTGTTTAGCTTTCTTATTAGCTGGTGAAGCATTTAATAGTGCCTGACCTTTACGGCTACTAGCAAACGCTAATGCTCCAGTCCTAGTATTAGTACCAGATGCGGCTATCAATGCTGTATTATTTGCACCAGCAAGTATTGCAGCTTGACGTACAGCAAGTCGCTTATCATTGATAGCTTGTGTCTGTTCTTTAAGATCAAACCCACCAGTCTTTAGGGTTGCTAATTTCTGGCGTATATCTACAAGGCGTTGATAGCTAGCACTCTGTGCGTCAACCGCTGCTAACATACGTGAAAATGCCGCTGTTATCTCATTGATAGCCTTTATGACACTAGGCGATTGTTTTTTAACCTTAGTAAAATACTTAAACGTAGCAAATCCAGCAGTAGCTAATAGAACAACAACCCCACCTATTACACCTACCAAGTTACCTGTAGCAATGCTTAATCCAGTCTCAGCAACTGTTGCGGCTTCTGCGGTATCTGCAACAGCCGTATTAGCTGCCGCAAGTTCGGTCTCTGCTCCTGTTGCAGCAGTTGCAGCTACTGCTTCACCGGCAGTAGCCGTAGTTTGTGCTGTTGTTGCAGTTGTTGACGCTGCATGTGCAGCGCTCATAGCGTGTATAGCATTCCCTACCTTAATAATCGTACCAGTTAGTACGGTTATTATCTGTCCATATTCTTGTGTTGCCTCAATCTGTTCTGATAGTTCTGTTAATCCAGACTTATTAGATAGCAACCGTAATGACACTAACAATCTAGACGATGCCGAACCAAACTTATTAAATGAAGTTGCCCCTTTCTTTCCAGCAGCTAACGCGACCTTTCTCAGTTTATCTGTCTTGTCTGCAACCTTATCTAATTCTTTACCCGTATCGTTAGCTTTACTACGTACCTTGTCTAACCCCGGTACTTTTACGGGTTTTTTATCGGATTCAACCGACAACTTTATAACAGCGTCTCGTATGGTCTCTGACATTAGATGATGCCGTTAGATTGCACATCAACCCTATAAATGTATCCAGACAAAGCTCTAACAATAGCATCATCTGGAAATACACCTACAGCTTTCCATTCGTAGTATCGTTGAATAAACGTCCTATTCCTTTCAGATAATTCTTTAGGATGGTTGTAATGCCCTTTCGGACAACCCTTAGCCGTTTCACAAGGAACCGGCCCTATTCTGGGAGAGAAACGGCCGCTGTTTGGAGGATATTCTGCTCGTTTCCCGTCTTTCTCATTGTACTGATATGTCCGGCATTCGCTGCAACTACGATAAGCTACTTCGGGATGGTTCCGTTGCACAACCAGCCCGTCAATCAGTTTCCCAACGTCTCCGTTTCGTTGAATGTTTCATCTTCAGCATTGTCGCTTTTCTGATAGGCGTACAATACGCCAAACAACTTAGCCGATAGCTCTGGATGCAGTTTGAAACAATTATCTTCTGTTGGCGGTCTATCAAGATTCCACTCTACGATATGTCCCGCCATAAACTTAGCTGCTAATCGTTCAGACTGTTCATAGTGCGCTTCCAACCTTTCCTTGTGTAATGATGCAACCTGTATTATTTGATCTGATAATCTAGCAATCTGTTGCTGTAGCTTAGTACGTTGGTCTGTATCTATAGCAGAGGCTAATCCAAGACATAGCGTAGTACGTGCCTGTTCAAGCGCTTTAACTTCTGAGTTTTCAGTAGCAAAACTCATACGCTCGTTAAGCGCTGATCGTTCATGTGATAACGCTGGACGATAAGTGAATGTGACAGTAGGGTATTGGTCGTTTCCAAGTATCGTAGCTTTAAGCGTATACCCATCATCAATGAATGCACTAGACATAATTTTTGCTCCCCGTTCCTATTAGTATCACTACTAGGCTGTCACATTAGTAACAACCAATTCGTCAGTTGATCCTGTCTTGCGAGCAATCATAGTAAGAGTATGGAGTATAGGCCCTTTCCCTTCTATGACCGGAGATTGAGAAGGAACCTGTAGTGTCCCAAACGTAAACGTAGTGGAATATGTTCCATTAGTGAACACAAGAGTTCCAGCAGCACCAGCTAATGCCTGATCGTACAAATCAGCATTACCTGAAATAGCTGGAACCTTTACTGTCAACGTAACTTCCCTATCTCCAGCGTCTATATCTGTCGCTGTAACACTATTACGGAAGTCTACATTTAGCTTATTATCTATAGCAAGCTCAAATTCAGTAAACTCACGCGCTCCAGCTTGTAGTGTTAATACTCCATCAGTGAATACATACGGAGCATTATTAGCTGCTATATCAAGTCCAGCAGTAGTAAGCGCGGCAGGCCAAGTTTGCCCTTTAGTTTCCGTCTTACCTACCACATCAATGTCAAGCTCAACAAAGTTACTACCCGTAGTTCCTCTAAACGTAGCCTTGTTGACTTTTAGATGCTCGTACAGATATACGTCTGCAACACGGTCTATTAAAGCGGCAAACTCTGGTAGTGTTTCCGCAAGCGGAAAACTATCAACAGACTCAGCACCGCCGAGTATTCTGGGAAGCCAATTATCCAGTAATGCGGGAGAAGCTATCATATTGATAGTTCCGCTAATGTCCTGTACTCCCGCGCGTGTACGTTCTTCGATATGCGACCGCGTACCCATTACGGTATCAGTATCAAGAATGACGGCTTTCTTTTGTAGGTTTTCGCTCTTTATGTCAATCCACTCACTTAAACCGTCAAACGGAGTAGCCGCGTCAACCGCGAATCGTGCTTGGTGTCCCATTGATTGCGTCATAACCGTAAACTCCTCTACTTACGTAACTGTCTAATAGCGTCATCAAGTATAAACTTAGCGGCGCTGTTGATTGCACGCTCTGACAACCCAATAAACTCTCTCTGGGGAATGTGTATGATTGTCCCTATCGGTAGGTATCCTTTTCCATCCCGACTAACTAACGGAATGCCTAATCTTATACGCGCTCCAAAGTTATGAATC
>Ga0114931_10000595_pt1 | contig 44142 bp, 59 predicted proteins | sample 2SBtaG_FD_89579 | JGI IMG/M metagenome (GOLD analysis project Ga0114931, IMG submission 89579) | Deep subsurface microbial communities from Kolumbo volcano to uncover new lineages of life (NeLLi) - 2SBTROV14_V59a metaG | ecosystem: Environmental > Aquatic > Marine > Volcanic | place: Kolumbo... | reverse complement strand
GCCAAAGTGGGGTCCGAATATAAATGGCGGTTCAATCACGCAGACTAGCGTAGAGTTATTCTATGGCTCCTTGTCAGTAGACGCCACAGTGGGGTCTGCTTCTATTACGACTGCTAGTATCTTCGCTGTAAAAGCGGTGACTCTGACGGCTGGCGGAACTATTGGCACCTTCAATGGAATTGATATAGCGAATATCTCAGGACCGACCACTATCCGCGGAATCAACTCTGCAATGAACAACGGTACCTTTATCAACCACACAGGAACAGCAGGAAGTATCTTTGGCGGTGATGTAGTTGTGAATGGCCGTTTGGACATCAATAGGGGAATAGCCCTCGGCGCGGGCGCAGCCGCCACGCTGGGAACAATCGGAGGCTCCGGCCCAACTGTTGCCGCACAGGCACAGTGGGTGGAGATCGACATCAACGGCGTTGCACACTGGATTCCAGTGTGGACATAAGGAGCCGTCAATAATATGCCCATTCGTTTTTATCGTCCCCAGAATGCGGGAACTGAGTTAGATCTTTACATCGACCCGCAGACATTCGTTAAGGTAGACGACGATGCCCGCATTCTGAAGCTTGTAGAACTTCAGTCTCTGTCTGATTCTGTGAGAGCCGATGTAGCGATGTGCTATGATTTTCCTGATCTGGCTTCCTTCGACACAGCCCTGCAAGAAGAATCTGATATGTTGAAGGATCGTGTGGATTATTATGCCTATGACAATCGCACCGAAAACTTTTCGGTCCGTGACGGAGCGTGGTTCACACCAGAAGCTATAGAATCCTTCTGTGGAGAGACTGGTACCAATGTTGCTACCAATAGTATTGATGGTGACAATGGAACCTCATGGCGCCATGCTGTAAACGAGACACATCACATCGTCTATCGAATTCGATCTTATCCCAAGAAGATCAGTAAGATCCGTTTCAGATACAATACTGCGGAACCTGTCACAGAACAACTTGCCAATATCACAGTTCGTGCAGCGCAGAATCTGAGAAAGATTGATGACGCCGCGAATCTATTGGAAAGCGGAATCACCATTGTTTGGACTGGACTTGGCGGTACTTGGGTCGAACATGTTCTCGCTTCAAAGAAAAGCAATGCACGATATATCAAATTGGAATTCACATCAGCCCATGCCACCAACACAGCACAGGTCCGCGAGTTTCAAGTCCGAGTAGAAACCCGAGATCCCTAAAAGGAGACACCGATGAACTCTGATAGAAAGCTGGTAATCACACAGGGCCTAGCTCAGAAGATCTTTGAGTATCTGGCGCTGCAGCCGTTCGGAGAAGTGTTTCAGCTTGTCAATGAGTTGAATGCGCTACAGCCGCTCGAAGAAGGAGATGGCGGCGAAGAGGAAGAGTAGTAACCCCCGCCCCCGAGGTCGGTAAATCCCGGCGTGGAGGGCTTCTTGCAGCACCCCTTTCCATAGAGGAGAAGTACAGATGGCTCTGAAAGTATTGGCCGCGGATGGCGAACAGATCGCCAACACGGACACCGTAGTGACCTCAGCACTGGCCTTCAAGGTCAAAGCGTTCCTGCCCGCCGTCGATGATGGCACTGGTGCGACCGTGGCCGAAGGCTACGCCGTATCCGTCGAGGCCAACGCCGATGGCGATGTGGAGTTGGTGGACGTGTTTGGCCGCAGAGTCGCCACTGTGCGGCGCGGTCAGTCCAAGATGCTCGCCGCAGTCGGTGATGTCAACAACGGACGGTGGCTCGAAGTGGCTCTACCCGAGATTCTCGGCAAGGCCTCTGCGCAGCCCGCCAATGGCGCCGTAGCCGCCTCGCTCTCAGCGAACGGCCCTGCTGGAATGACCGCCGCCTCAAGCGGCTGGATGCGGGTCCAGAAGGAAGACGGCACCGAGGGTCTCGTCGCCGTTTGGGACGCCTAGTAGGCGCTGCTGTGTAAATACAACCTATAGCTTGTTGCAAACTCACATGTCTACAAGCTATAGGCTGTATTCACAACAACGATGGGATGTAGCTCAACTGGCAGAGCGTCCGGCTGTTACCCGGAAGGTTCGGGGTTCGACCCCCTGTGTCCCAGCTCTAGTATTCAAAATCAACGCAAATCCACCACGAAGGAGAACAATTAGAAATGGGTGTATTATGGGAGTTTCTGGTAGACATAATGACAGAATTGTTCCCGGTCAGGCACGTCCAAGGCTGGGAGACCGGCATCAGGACGTGGTTCAACAGACCGCGGAAAGAGAAAGGGCCCGGGATCTATCTCGTCTGCCCGATATTGGGAGACGTGCTCCCTGTGACCACAGTGCCATTCGTGATCGTTGGTTCACGCCAAGACATCACTCTGAAAGATGGGACGACCCTCAACTTCGAGGCCAGCGCTTGGGTGCAAGTAATCGACGCCACCGCGGCTCTCTTCAAAGTTGACGATTATGAAGAGAGCATGACAGAGATCCTGGAGGCCGTCCTCGCGGAGCGACTGGCTGAGGTAGACATAGATCGCTTCGAGACCGTCGCCAGACGCCGCAACTTTCTCCGGGAGCTCGCCCGACTGGCTGATGAACAGACTCAGGACTTCGGCGTTGCCGTCGAACAGGTTTGGTTCAGCAATTTCAGTTTGAAAATTCCCACCATACGGGCTCTAATAGCCTAAAAAGGAAGGATTTTGCGGCAATATGCCCCAAAAATACACAGATCCGTCCAGCGGGAGGCCGGTAGTCGATTTCTCCAAAGAAGAGGTCGCGGCTCATCTCGGGATGCCGATCTCTCGGTCGTCTAAGAGAGCCATGGCGCGGCAGCAGCAGAATAGCGGCAAAGGCGACACCCCGCGGCCCATGGGAAACAAAATGCAGTTTGATGAATCCTACTACCGCAGCTTCGGCTGCAATCGGCCCGACCTGTGCCCCTGTGATCGGCCAGACTGTCGGCGCCGGTGGAAAGAAGAGAAGGAGGGAAAAAAGATCGATGGGTAGCAATATCGAACACGATCCCACCCCGGGAGCCTTGATCTCTCTCTATCAGAGATGGGAATCAACTCCAAGCGTGGCCAACTTCCTCACTCTCCTCCGCGTGCGGATGCCAGAGGCGAGCGAGGTAGAGCTGAGGAGTCATGCCCTACAGTTTGCTGAATCTCATATGATGGCCTATCTGGTGGGCTGGGTCGAATCGGCGACCGCCGGGGCCGACCCAGGTAAGAAAGACGACCGCCCCGGATGGCTCCGTGACCTCGAAGGGTAGCAGTAAACCGACGACAGTGCCGGAGCATATGCTGTGTAAGAAATGCCACGTCCGCAAGATCGGGCGTCTTCAACTCATCTGGTGCAATGAATGCGCCGTATCACAAGAAAAGGAAGGGACCAAAAATGGCTGATGCTACCCCCGCTCAGTCGGGCAAGACCACCGAAGTCGCATACTATGCCGTGACCCGGACCCCCATGGGCGCCGAGATCAGAACCAACTATCGCCACACCGTCGCTCAGGCGGCCCGCAATGGCGCCATAGCGCTCGACGCTGCCGGCAAGATCAGTGGGTTCCTGAAAGAGGGCGTAGTTCTGACTCTGCCGAAGGGCGTAGCCCCGGAGGACATCATGTCTCTCGATTTCCTTCGCCAGCTCGGCCTTGGGGACGACGAGGAGACGGATCGTGGTGACGTTTCCCCCCGCTAAGCATTTCCTCCGGTGGGAAGTCCTGACCAGTCTCGCCTATCCCGCGGTGGGCCTCCTTTCCGGAGACCCGCTGTGGGCGGGAATGATGACCGGCCTTGGCCTCACCTCCGCCTACTACCACGCCGGGGGCAGAAACGGCAACAGCTGGGATGTGGGGATGATCTATGCCGTCCTCCTCTATCTCGGTCTGCTGGTATTCGGCTTCCCCCTCATCTTCGCCCCCATCACGGCTGTACCCCTCGGATGGCGGCTTCGAGTGAGCCGTAAGCTCCAACACATGAAGATGGAGCACAAGGTGGCATTTCTTGGCATTCCGCCTCTCCTCTTCGGGTTTTGTTCGGGGATCTCGGTAGTCAGCCTCTATCCGGCCCCCCTCATGAGCCTCTCATGGGCCACCTTGGCCCTCGTGGCGGCTTTGGGCATCCGAAAGTGGGTCAATCACGGCCTCTGGCACGTCACATCCGCTTTTGGGCTTGCTATGACGCATTCGGCGTACATAGCCGTCCTTGGCATCCGATAAAACGGACACGGGCCCACTCCAGCCCGAGCAGGGGCCGCAAACGGTATGATGTACGACTCCCAGGCCCTTTTATTTGGGGTCGGGCCTTAGGAGGGCGTACAGCGCCTCGCCGGAATTTTTTGGGTCACACAGGAGGCATTCCGACGATGGTATTCCACCACTCGAATTTTTTGGGTCATCAGACCCGAGCGCGCCTCCACTCGAATTTTTTGGGTCAGACCCGAGCGCCTCCCCCCCCTCGCTGTCGCTCGGGCGGTCCCCCCCGGGGGGCTCCTTCGGAGCCTCCCGGCGCGGCCCCACTACCACCGCATCCGGTTCCGGCCGAGGGCCACCATACGGTTCCCGAGGTGTCCCCAAAAGGAGACACTTGGGGTGTCTCCTTTGGTGACCTCGGCGGGCCCTCCTTTTGCCCGACCAAGCCGATGGCACACAGCGCTTCTTGAGATGCACATAGTTGCACGAAGGATCGGTCTTTTTCAATACCCACGAGCATCATGATGCCTACCGCATAACAGCGTGCGGTGGCATCTATGACACACCTTCGGTGTGGCCCCTACGTGCGCGGGGCGGCGCAGCATACAGCAGACACCTAATGAGGAGCGACCGTCCAAGTCCATCGCTTCGCTTGTGCGGGCCTCCACAATCGATGACCGAGCTTCGGAGCGCCAATGTCACACTCCACGCCCGCCTCGGCATCGACCATGGTCCGAACACTGTCCTCTAGGTCCACGTCCCGGAGCATTCCTAGCATCGGGGTGCCCTCGACGTCTTAACCCTGCGCCGCCGACGTGGCTCGCTGGGTGCCCCCTAGACAGCACAACGGTAGCGCCCTCTTCGCTACACGCAAGGGCTCGTCGCTACGCTCCTCGGCCCTCTGGGCAGACCCTTGCGCTTCGCTCTGGAGGACCAGTCAGCGCTAATCGTCGCTACGCTCCTATGCGCCTCCTTCGCTGACCTTATGCTGTCGTCGGAGGCACTACGCGAGCAGCACTGGCGACTAGGGAGACGGCGGGGCACCCCGTCAGGCTAGGGCTCAGTGAGTGTTGGACCCCTGAGTACAGCGCCCGAACCATAGACGCCCTCTGATGAGGCGAACGAGGAATGAGGCATCTTGGCCTTGTAGCGAAGCTCGGCACTGGTATCTTGTGGAGACCTTTGATCCCCAAGCAGCAGCGAGTGGTTAGGTCATGTCGTGCCCTCTCGTACTCAGGGCGGTGCCGGACATCAGAAGTAGCAGATGACCGGGAGAGACAGGTTGGGAGATTGGGTGTGGCGCCCCATTCATCGGTAGTAGAGCGCGATAAAGAGCGAACCTCCGACCTGAAGAAGACCACTAGATCACGATGCATATACCTGCCCCGAGTATGGGGATGCAGCACCAGTAATAGTCAGTTGGGCGCTCCCAGCTGATGTGCCTTGAGTCGGTCAAACGTAACGGGTTCGAGTCCCGTCGAGGCATTATCACCACCCGCACCGAGGAGATAGCCAGCTCATGAAGACAATCATTGCAGGTTCTCGAAACATCAACGACAACAAGACTGTACAAGACGCCATGAACATAGCCGACCTACCACCTCACAGCATTCACATCACAGAAATAGTGTCAGGATGTGCTCGCGGCGTTGACCAAATAGGCGAACAACTGGCCAAGTTCTACGGCATACCGATCAAGAGATTCCCTGCTCAATGGGAACGCTTCGGAAGAAGTGCAGGCTACAAGCGAAACGCGAAAATGGCAAAATATGCCGACGCACTCATCGCAATTTGGGATGGAAAGAGCCGCGGAACGAAACACATGATAAACCTGGCCACGGCCTCCGGGCTCAAAGTCTATGTTCACCAGTACCACCACACAGATAGGAGATAGCCAAAATGATGAAAAGCACCTACATCTCGTGCCCACCAGTAGATGGAAATACCCTCATTGATGAGCTGATAAGAACGTCAGCCAACTTGAAGATGAGGCTCAGAGAAGCAAAGGATGACCGCGTAGAAGAAGGCAGGTTCGAACGCGCAGCAACCGCCTACATCCAAGCGGCCCAAGCGAAGACGCGGGTGATGGACTACATCGAAGCCCTAACAGAGGAGAGCTAAACCATCATGCTAGACACGACCAGAGGCTTCCTCGAAGACGTCAGGCTCTTGACAGAAGTCATCGAAGGCCTGACAGCAGTACAGCGTCATGCAAACGACGCAATAGAGCAGAGCAGAGGCGGCAACGAAGCCGAAGACCGCCACTCAATGCTAAGTGACCATCTGAGCAACTTGGGCAACATCGCCACAAGCATGCTCATCAACCAATCGCTACGTCTGAGCGATAACGAAAAGGAATAATATCATGTCTCGTGGACTCAACAAAGTCATGCTCATCGGTAACCTCGGAATGCACCCCGAGATCAACATGACCAACAACGGCGACAGCGTAGCCACGCTGTCAGTGGCAACAAACTTCACCTACAAGAGCGCCGCGGGCGACAAGATCACGAAGACCGAGTGGCATCGGGTCGTCGTGTGGCGCGGACTGGCAGAGATCGCGGAGAAGTACCTGAAGAAGGGCTCCAAGGTCTACGTAGAGGGCCGCCTCCAATACCGCAAGTGGACGGACAAGGAGAACAACACTCGGTACACGACCGAGATCGTGGCCTCCGAGATCACCATGCTTGATGGCGTAGGAAGCCCGCAAGAGCAGCAGCAGGAAGAGAAGCCTGATGCTGCTGACTACGCGGAAGCATCAGCAGAGTGATCATCAGAACAAGCGACGTAGAGTTCTTCTGCCTATCATGTGGAAAAGACTTCCGCATGGAGGCAGAAGGACCACGAAGCCCAGCAAGACCCGGATTCTGCTCAAGTGAGTGCAGAAACAAACACCCACTTGAACAGATCGTGGGCGCACATTGGAATGATTGGGGGCTATCCTTCTGCGATCAATGCAACGGAGAGCTCCAACACAAATTCCGAGGCGTCGCCGAACATCTGATACAAACTGAGATTAGAGCACATTCTTGCTCAGATTCCGCAACATGTAACTACTGCGGAGTCAATCTGCTCACAGGAGAATAGCACAAGATGAAGAAAACGCGACGATTCCGGCTAAGCATCAGAACGACACACGATGAGCTGTGCATGGACCGCGGCTGCAGCATCTGCGACCAAGTAAGAAACGAGCCGCCAGAAGCAACAAACTACAGACTCAGAGACTACAAGACAAACGAAGTCCTCTTCGAATTCTGTCCAAAGGATTTTGAACGACACTTCGGAAAGAAATTCCGAAACGGTGTCGTCACGATCACAATCGCCCAAAAGAAATAAAAGAAAGAGAGAAACCAAACCTAATGTCAAAGCCAACAGCAAGAATCACCGAACCAGTGGTAATAGCAGAAGGACGCGTGATAGTAGAACTCTCAGTAGAAAACGCACAAGTGCTGAGACAGATCATGCAACACATTGGAGGAAGCCCAAGAACAACGGCAAGAGGAATGATAGGAGAACTCGACGTAGCACTAAGTGAGGCAGGAATCGAGATCGCGACCAAGAAGCTGACAGAATTCAGCGGCTCAATCTACTTCTCAGACCTCTAATACGAGAGAATCATCATGATGGCCGAGACAGAGAGAAAAGAGATCATCAAAAGGCTGAAGAAAATAGCCAAGCATCTCAATAGCGGCTGGAGAACCAAATTCAAGATGCTGGCTGACACGGACATACACTGGAGAATATCAAAGGATGTAGAGATAAAAAGGCTGATCAAAGAAATGCGAAAAGCCTTCCAAGCCAAAACCGCAAAAGAAGGAATCTGCAAGCCAATAGTGTTCATCAACAAACAGTGGACGCTGAAGCTCGGAGAAAACGCAGTAGACGAGGCAGAGCTATACAAGAAAATGAAAGACTATGGCCTGCAGAAATACTGCGTACCGACGGTTAGAGTTGGCCAGACAGGCTGCCTGCAACTCACAGTAGAACCCCTAGACCTAGCCTACAGCGCAAACAGAGAAGAAGTAGAAGAGTTTTGGAAAGATAACAAGAAGTGGAGAAATCAATTCGAGCAAATGGCCTTCGAGGACATCCACATCGGAAATGTAGGAACCTACAACGGAGAACTCTACTGTTTCGATTTTGGAAGCCCAGCAACGCTCTACGACTACTAAAAGAAAGGAGAACAACAACAGATGGTGCCTATCAAAGAAAGATGTGAAGCAAGAATCGAACAAAGAATCGAAAAGACTGTCCATCTGAAAATGTCCATAGAAACCGCAAGAGTCCTACAAAGAATCATAGGACACATGTATGGGCATAGCGCAACAATCAAAATCTTCGATGCTCTGCACGACGCAGGAATATCGTCAGACAAAAGCCTCACCCTCAAGCAACACAAAACCAACTGGATAAAGATCATCAAGAAATAGAGATGAAGAGCTGGTGGCACAACTGAAAGATCACAATGTTCTTGATCGCAATACAATGGGCGATCATCATCTACGGCATTGTGATAATTTCATGGGAACATTGCAGAGATCTAGGAGGCTGCAGCAGATGACCTTACAACAATTCCTCGACAAGAATCGAGGAGAACTCGATAAAATAATTCGAGAAGCGCTGAATGAACCAAACTTCAGCCTCGACGACAAAGACCGAGAAGACTGGATCAAGAACGACGAATCCCTCTATCAATGGGCGGTCGCCTACGGAGTCTTCGACGAAGAAGAGCCCGACGACGACCCAGAAGACGACTGCAGATTCGACACAACTGCAGAGCGCGATGAATTCTATGCTGAACTGGATGGCTAACGATAAGTGCCAAAATACGACAAGAAAGCCATCGAGCGGGGAAAGCGAGCACCGCTAAACCTCGGCTACGTCAACAAGTTCCTAGCGAGCTGGAGACGAGCAACAGCAGAACAAGTAGGAGAAGGCACCATGTGGTATTGGGAAGCACAGCATGACATCAGAGAACTGGCCGAAGAACTAAACAAGCCGTTCCACAACATTGCATATGCCGTCGCAGCACTGAGCAACCAAATGCAATGGAGCAGAAACATCGAAGTAGTGCGACAACTCGCCAACGGCAATAACGCCGTAGGAATGAAAGACCCAATAGATAAGGCGAAAGCATGTCTCAGAGGAGAACTAGATGCGCTAAAAGGCCCGAAAGTCAATGCCTTCGCGCTAGCACTCACAGGAGACATGAGTGCAGCAGTCATAGATCGATGGATCATGCGAATTGTGAACGGACGAAACAGCAAGAAGATAGCACCAACACAGAAACAATATGGGCGCATCACAAAGGCCCTCGAAGTGGCCTCAAAGATGGTCGGACAGTCCGTCGCCCAATTCCAAGCGACCATTTGGTTGCAGATAAGGAGCACGTAACTCCATGTCACGCTACTACTTAGCAGACGTAAACACAGAAACCATCAGAGAACTCTACGACATCAGCAAACTTCCGTCAGAACTGGAAGATCAGTTTCGAGATAGCATCAAAGAAGAAATCGAAGACGAAATCCGAGATGAAGTGAAGCAGAAGATTCAAACTGAAATCGAAGAGACGATGAGCAACATGATGAGCGATGTCGAATCAGCTCTGCAAGAAACAGAAAATACAGCAGAGCTGCTGACAGAGATCAAAGACATGATCGAAGACTTCGACATAGAAGGGATGATATAAACCGATGAGCACAATCGCACTCCTGCAGAGCATCAGCGATTACAATCTGCAGAAACTACTCAAAAGCCTCCTCGATAAGAGAGGCCTCCGACCAAAGCGGGGCCAAAAAGGCATCCTATATGCCAGAGCCCACCGCGTGGCAGAAAAGCGCAAAAGAGCGCAATCAAGAAAGATGAGGATCTGAAAATGCTCATAGCAGAGCTGTGCAGACTCAAGATGGACTTCGAGGACTCCGACGACAACATGATGTACTGTGCCATAGACCCAATCGATGGTGAGATACTCACCGGCTGGTACGACAACATCCTCGCAGTAGATGATGAACTCGGAGAGCTGAAAAGGCATTGGGGACTCAACCTCGCAGCCTACAGAGGAGAATCGAATGTTCCTAAGGAAGTTGGCGGAGAAGTGTGAGGAAGCAAGGTTTCGAGTAACCAACTGTCCGTGGCTGAAGGGAACAATCAAATTCTCGACACTCAGCGGAGTAACAGTGAAACTCGACACGCCGAACAGACCGGATGATGACAAAGAAGAAATCTCAGGAAACTACACAGGACGGATCAATCTATCAGGAAAGACAGAAGTCACCAGACTACGAAAGAAAAAGGAGACAAAACGAAAATGACATCACCACCGGAACAGCGGCCGATCTCAACAATAGCCAGAGAGATCAGACAGAAGTGGGTTGACAAGAACGGGCGCCCAAAGGTAAATTTCGCGGCAGAGCCCTATCTGAGAGCCATGCAAGAATTGAACACAGTCAATGACTACTATGGCTACGACAGCGCAGTCGGAATCCTGTATCGATTCCTCGGAAACGCAGCACACTTCAGAGGAGCAGACGCAAGACGAATCAAAGCAGAGCTCAGAAAGATGCTGAAAGATGCATCCTGATGATAATGAGCAACCGACAGGCTTCGAGAACTGGCCGAACGAGTGGCTCCAAGAACGTCTCATCAAGCTGGCGCAGAGAAACCGAGGAGGAATCGAAAGAGAAGAATCCATAGCGATCATAACAGAGCTTGAAAGAAGAGAAGGATAGGAAAAAAAGAAGGGGGCGAATGGGTTTGACGGGAGCAAAGACCCAACAGTGGCGAGCTGCCCGGACCAGGGTTCGATTCCCTGCGCCTCCATCACAAACACACAGAAAGGCGACACATCTTGTCAATCCTATCAGATGGACCATTCCTGCCAGAACCTCCTAAGCGCAATCGAGGGGGGGATAAGGGGAAATTTTTTCCAGTGATCCGGGTGACACCGAAAGCAATGACCCTCGTTGATGAGCTGATGGAGACCTCCGCGGACTTTGAGGTGGCGCTCAGAGAAGTGAGCGACGGAAGAGACGGGGCGGTGTCCTATACAGGGGACGCCTACGGCAGGATGATCAAAGCCAAGGGACGGCTGGTCAGGTATATCGCAGCCCTGATGGATGCCCTGCCGCCCGACCACGAAGCGACCGCCCGACGCAGCGTACAAGTGCGCTTCTAGCAACGGGTTACGACCTTTGTAATGTTTTGTTCGGGTTTTCTACAACAAAGTCTACCCTTAAGAAGGAGGAGAAAAAAAAGAAGAAAAAGACTGTATATAGGTATACCTTAGGAGTCTTCCCCATGAGCACCTGAGGTCTATCCTCTATGACCTGCACCCCAATGAGGTAACGCAAGGAGGTACGCAAAGAGGTCTATTGGGTATATACCCCTAGGAGAGTTATTCATTGTTGTTCCTTACCTAAGGAGAGTAACCCAATGAGGTAACGCAAGGAGGTACGTAGGAGAGATAGGGAAGCTACCTGAGGGTAACCCAATGAGGGGATAGTAACCAAGGAGGGTATAGGGTAGCAACCTGAGGGGTAACCCGAGGACACACAGCTCCACACACAAAGGAGTACAGTATATTGAACGATGATTCCTTAGCGATGCACCAGCGTCAAACAGAGCTGGAAGATGCAGCATTGGCCAACGGGGCTCTCCGCTTCAGGAAGAGACTCGAAGAGTTATCTCAAGAAGGAGATGCGACAGCTGAGGGCGCCGCCCGCAAGCTGCTGCAGAAGGTATTGTCACCGACCAAAAAGGCCTTTGACGAGATACTCGTTAAGAAGGATCGGCGGGGCTATGGCACTTTGATCCGGTGGCTTCAGTTGGTCGGCACGGATGTGGCAGCCTACATCACCATCAGGACACTGTTGGGGCATCCTCACATCGAGAGCAACATCTCCAAACTCGCTCCGACCATCGCGAGACTGCTGAATGACGAGCTACGCTATCGGAAGCTGCGGACAGAGGCTCGGGGATTGTTTGAATACCGCATGCGGCAATTCAACACGTCCAACTACAAGCATAGAGCACATTCTCTGAACCAAGCAGCTCGATACGCAGGGGTCGAGGACGACGCGAATCTGACTGACCGGGAAGCTATGCTCCTCGGCCTCAAGTTGATCAATGTGTGCCTTGACACAACCGGCATCGGTCGTCTCACAAACAAGAAGAGGAAGAAGGGACAGAAATGGTCTGAGGTCAAGACCTTCGCTCTCACTGAAGAGACACAGCAGCTCCTCGAAGACACCAATGACATAATGCAGTGGCATCGGCCGCAGGCCCTGCCGATGGTCGAAGAGCCGCTGCCGTGGACACAGGAGACGAACGGCGGGTATCGCTATGCGTTGCGTGACAAATATCCGCTTGTTCGCAAGACCAGCAACGCTCGGGTCCGACAGGTCGACATGCCTTTCGTCTATGAGGGGCTCAACAGAATGCAGTCCACCGCTTGGCGGGTCAATCAGCGCGTGCTCGACGTGGTATTGGATCTCCGCGAGAGAGGAAGCTCTCTTGGCGGTCTTCCTGACGCTGAGCCAGAGCCCATGCCGCCCAAGCATCCGTGGATGAAGAAAGGAATACAGCGCCATCGTCAGACAGAAGAGCAACAGAAACAACTCAGAGAATGGAAGCGGGCCGCGTCGGAAATCAAAGAGCGGAACAATCTCCGAGCGAGCAGACTCATCGAATGGTTTACGGCCATCGAGCTCGCTGAGCAATTTGCTCAATATGATCGAATCTGGTTTCCGCATAATCTCGACTTCCGAGGAAGAGCCTATCCGATCTGTTCAGGTCTTCAACCGCAAGGTTCAGACCTGCAGCGTGGGCTTCTTTGTTTTTCTGCTTCTAAGCCCCTCAATACTACTGGTGCTACTTGGCTTGCTATACACGGGGCTAATACACTAGGAGAGTTTGATGGACACAAATTCAGCAAAGAATCCTTCGAGCAAAGGGCTCAATGGATCAGGGCTAACACAGAGGCAATTCGAGCAGTGGCGAAAGATCCTGCTGGAATCACATGGTGGTCTGAAGCCGATAAACCGTTTCAGTTTCTTGCGTTCGCAATCGAATGGAATGCCTACATGGAGGCTGACGCGGTGGGGAACGGGGAGCGCTTTCGCAGTAGTCTCCCCATCGCGCAAGATGGTACATGCAACGGGCTACAACACTTCGCGGCATTGCTGCGCGATCCTAGAGGGGCGCGGGAAGTCAACCTCACAGAAGAAAGCCTACCTCGCGATGTATATGACGCCATCCACTCTGCAGTCCGCACGCTTGTCGCTCGGGACGCTGCTACTGGAATGGATACAGCTAAGTGGTGGCTTCACAGTGGACTCCTGAGCAGGTCTTTGTTCAAACGGCCCACTATGACCTTTGCCTACGGGTCCAAGACTTTCGGCATGGCCCGACAGATCGAGGAATCGCTCGTGGGGGAAGACAACTGGCAGGAGATCAACCAGTCCACCTTTGAACTGGACAACGGATCATCCTATATCGGCCCTCTATGCCGATATTTGGCTGGTCTTATCTGGACAGCGCTAGAGGATGTAGTAGTCGCCGCGTTCGGCGGCATGGAGTGGCTCGCGGAATGCGCGGGCGCTGTGTGTGACGAACGGGGCTTCGTCGAATGGACAGTCCCGGTAACGGGCTTTCCTGCTCGACAAGAATATTGGAACATGAAGAGACACCGTGTACAGACAATTCTATGCGGCTCCATTGTCACGCTCTCAACATGGCGCAAGACCAAAAAGGCGCTCCGCATCAAGCATAAAAACAGCATCGCTCCGAATGTCATCCATTCATTGGATGCGGCGGCAATGATGATGACTCTAGTGCTTGCTTCTCGCGGAGGTATCGACGCCTTCGGAATGGTTCACGACAGCTACAGTACTCATGCCTGTGACGCCTCAACTATGGCAGAGGCGACTCGGGAAGCGTTCATCTCTCTCTATGATGGACGCGATGTGATTGATCTGCTATATCGAAGTTTTTCATCACAGGCGGAAGTCCCATTGCCACCCCCAAAGGGCACCTTCAATGTTCAACAGGTGCGGACTTCGCGCTACTTCTTCAGCTAGGAGATCACTTTGATAAAGTGGTTGAAGATCATTCTCTTGCTCACTGTCACATTGTTAGTTACTAACTATTGTATTGACAAGCTGGAGGATCGACTCGGAATGAATGAGTCGCCCGCAATACAAGGAGAACCGGATGAATCATTACTTGCACGCCTCCGCGAGACGCCACAACAACTGCGTACCCGCTTGGTTTATGCAGAAGCTCGACGACAAGGGATTTCGCCAGAGCTTGCGCTCGCTGTTAGCCAAGTTGAAAATTGGGGGGCGGATACTGCTGCCATTTCCAAGGCAGGAGCAGTGGGTCTCATGCAGGTCATGCCTTTCTGGACCGCCAATGAATCCCTTTCCGCCTATTGTGGTGGTAGAGAACTTCGAGATCCACAAATCAACATTTGTTTCGGAGTCGCTATACTCCGTGACTATCTCACTCGACATCATACCCAAGACCAAGCCTTGCGGGCGTACAACGGCTCCTTGCGCTTGCGACTCGCCGGTGCGCGTTACGTTCGGCTGGTAAACAACAAACTAAAGGAGACACAAGCAAATGGCTAAAAGATCTGACCCCATGCGGGATGCGGGCCTTGTCCGCAAGATCAACACCCCTGTTGGCGTGGCGAAGTATATCTACCTCGACACTCCCGACTACGAATTCAACAAGAATGGCGACTTCAAAATGAAGCTATTCTTGGACCCGCAACAGATCCCGGTGCAGAATCTAATGGAAGAGCTGGACGGTCTTCTTGAAGAGGCTGTGATGTATTTCTCAGACAACGCCAAGAACGACCGGGAACGCAAAAAGGTCCGCGCCTCCGAGAACACCCCATACTACTATGAGGAAGACGAGGACGGCAAGGAAACCGGCAAGATCTACATGAATCCCAAGTCGATAGCCTCCGGCATGACGCGAGAGGGGCAGAAGTGGGAGCGTCATATTCCGGTATTCGACGCCGAAGGGAAGCGGGTCACTGGAGCGCTCGGCGCTGGCAGCGGCACTACCTTGAAGGTCGCGCTTGAGGTTCGTCCCTACTTCAACGTACAGAGCGGAGTCGGGCTGTCAATGCGTATGATCGGCGTACAGATCGCCAATCTGGTACGCTTTGGCGGTGGCATACAGACCGCGGAGGATGCGGGCTTCGATGTCATCGAGGGCGACTTCTCGGCAGATACGTTCGAGTCACCAGCCACACCGGCTGCTGCACCACCAGTGATGGAAGATGATGATGCGGACGGAGACAGCCGCGACGGCGACTACTAATGGATCGTGACGACGTAGCAATCATCTACGTTGACGTGGGCCTTGAAAGAGACTGGTTTGAGTTGTGGGTCGGAGCAGAGCGGATAAGTGCAGGCCGCTCCATAGGGGTCCATGACGTTCACAAGCTGGTCGAGACCCTCGGCTATCCTTTTCATCGGCAGCAACAGCGAGAACGGACTCCCGATTCGCAGCTTCCCAACGGAAGGCGGTAGCCGCCATCATGTCACGATCAAGCCTAGAGCGACGACTTGACATCGAGATAGAGGAGGGCGGGTTCGAGGCATTATATGAACCCGTCCGCATTCCTTACTCGTTGGCATGTCACTATGTGCCGGACTATGTGCTTCCGAATGGCATAGTCATTGAGGCAAAGGGATATTTCACCAGCACGGATCGTCGAAAGATGCGTGTGGTCAAAGAGCAATATCCCAACTTGGAGATCCGATTCGTCTTTGGTCGAGCCGCCAACCGGCTCAACAAGAGAAGCCACACATCGTATGCGAGATGGGCGGACACCAAGGGTTTTCTTTGGGCTAACCGCTCCATCCCGAGAGACTGGTATGGTGAACCTCCTTTCAAAGAGAGCCTCGCCATCCTCGCAGAACTAGGAGTTACATTTTGATTTCACTCGATTTTTTCTTCGGCGTATTTTTCACGCTTTTGGGATTCGCGTTTTTGGATTTTTCCATCAGTCTGGCAGGAAGGCTCCCAATCATGGCGGGGATCGTTCTTCTGTCCAAAAGCACAAAGGCAACCCGGGCCGACTATTTCAGGGCTATCCTCCTGTTCTTGCTGCTGCTCGGAATGACGGCTACGCTCGCAGCAGGCGGCAGCGTGTTTCTTGTTAGGGGGATCTTATGGATACTCCAGTGATCATGCAGGGGCTGCCTTTCCGATCTAATGGCACTGGCAGGAACACAGGAGTTTTGACGGTTCACTCGATGGCAGAATATCTGTGGTACGAAGGAAGGCTACGGCCTGCCTCAGAATTCCTTCGACACATCGGGCGAAGCGTACACTTTACGATACTTCCATGCGGACAAGTGGTGAAGCATGGAGAACCGCGGGATGTTTTCTGGCATGCCAAGGGCGCCAACTTCACTTCGGTCGGAGTGGAATTGCTAGTCCCCGGTGTGTTCACATGGGACCAGTGGTTGCCGGTCATTCAACAAATGCCAGAGGCAGGTGTCTATACCGCGAGACAATATGATGGTCTGTTGACAGTCATGGACTATCTTGTCAAAGATGGATATGTCACCGGGAACCCAGCAGAACATTCATGGCAGCGGCACTCTGTCCAGTCGAAGGGACGCAAGCCAGATCCGGGCGAAGCATTCAGCTCAAAGAAATTCAATAACATGTTGAAGCAGCATTATGGCGGGTGAGAGCAGCTTTCTCTACAAAGGTCCATGCAATGAGTGTGGAAGCCATGATGCGTGTGCTGTCTATTCCGATGGTCACACCTTCTGTTTCTCATGCGGCAATCATACCGACGGAGAGGGGGGCAAAGAGATAGTGAGGAAAGAGACGGAACAGAATTGGACACCGCTAAAGGGCGATGTTCCCGACGAAGGACTCCAGAGCAGAGGCATTAGCGCCCGAGCCATGCAGGACTATGGCGTGGTAGTGGCGAGAGATCCCCGGCTTGGAACCGTGCAGGTCTATCCCTATTATGATAGCAGCAAACGTCTGGTCGCGCAGCATCTCCGTACAAGGGACAAAGAGTTTCCTTGGAAGGGAAAGAGCGCGGACGCTGTGCCCTTCGGGTCTCGCGTTCGGAGCGACACGGGCAAGCGGCTGATCATAACGGAAGGAGAGCTAGACGCTCTGGCCGCGTATCAGATGTTTGACTATACGTGGCCGGTATGGTCTATCGGTTGCGGAGCCGGGCCACAGATCAAGAAATACATCAGCAAGCATCGAGAATTATTTCGACGCTTCGAGGAAATCGTTGTCTGCTTTGATAGCGATGCGCAAGGAGAAAGGGCAGCCGAAGTGGCAGCAGAGATCATTGGCCACGACAAGGCCAAGATTGCTTCGATTCCTGAGAAGGATGCCAGCGACATGCTCAAGGCTGGGCTGCGCGGCGAATTCCGGGGCTGCATCTACAACGCCAAGCGGTATACACCTGACGCTATCATCACTCTGGCCGACATCGATTTCGATAGAGAGCCTGAGGAAGGCCTCGCAACTGGATTCGACAGCCTTGACGAGTTATGTCTGGGCTTGAGGATGGGAGAGATTCATCTTGTTGGCGGCGGAACAGCGTCAGGCAAGACAGACTTCATGCTACAGATCGTGCAGAACTGTCTGATCAATGGCGTGAATGTTGGTACCTTCTTTCTTGAACAGGCGCCGCAGGAGACGGGGATAAGACTCGCCGGAAAATTTGTCGGCAAGCCTCTCCATATCCCGACAGACAAGGGAGACTGGACGGGAGAACAGAGAGCTCTCGGCATCGAAAGACTCAAGAATAGCCCCGGTAAGCTGTATCTTTATGACAGCTTTGGCATAAACGAGTGGGCCGTGCTACAAGAACGCATGCGGTTCCTCGTCCACCAAGGCGGGGTCAAGGTATTCATTCTCGATCACATCACCGCCCTAGCTGCTGCGACACATGACGAGCGGAAAGAGCTCGACACTATCCTTGCAGAGATGGGCGGGCTAGTTAAGGAGCTGGATTGCGTTATCATTGCCGTGTCTCATCTCTCACGTCCTGAAGGAACGCCTCACGAAGAAGGCGGGCGAGTGCAGTTGCGTCATATGCGAGGCTCGCACAGCATCGGCATTTGGGCGCATTATGCGTGGGGTATCGAGCGGGACCAGCAGGCCGAAAACCCCATCGAGCGTCGAACTTCCACGATCCGCTGCCTCAAGGATCGGTATACAGGACGAGCCACCGGCAAGACCTTCAAGATCAGATACGATCACGCATCTGGTATGCTCGCGGACCTGGGTCTCGATTCCTTTGACGCCCCGCCCGTCGTAGTCGACAGCGAGGCGGGCTCGTTCGACGACCTGACCAAGAAGGAGGATTACTGATGGCTAATGACGACAACATCGTAGAAACCGATTCTGTGAAGCTGGAGTTTCACCAGTGGGTCTCTACACAATTCATTGGTGATAATTGTGAGTTTTCAAACGCAAGAATGGAGGCTTATTACGACGCCTCGCGCAGAGGGTTGTGGATGAATCTCATTGCCATGATAGCGCAGAAAGAGGTCGCCCGCATCGAAGTGAAATATCCTGATGGTTGGTTCCAGTATATCAAGATGCGGATGGGGCTCCCCCACAGGACTAAGTTTTTTCCTATCACAATCCTCGACCTCTATCCTTCGATAGAACTGCCGGGGTTCAATAGGAAGCGGGTCTACATAGAAACACTGAAAGAATGTGATGAAGAAGACGACCAATAAGGTCTATACCTTCGACATCGAAGCCGATGAGCTGTTGGCAAAGGTGACGAAGATCCATTCGCTGGTCATCAAGAACGCATGGACCGGGGAGCTGCTCTTCAGCGGCTCGTCGGACGCAGACCCCACGAGGCCCAACTACCGGGAGGGCTTCGCGGTCCTCGATGAGGCAGACATCCTGCTGGCTCACAACGGCATCGGCTATGACTATCCGGTGTTAGAGAAACTCGACGGATGGAAGCCCCGCAAGGAAGCTAAGTGGGACTCGGAGACGTTGGCAGAACATCGCTTCACTGACCAGAAGGACCGGGACTTCGGCCTGTTTCGCAAGGGCAAGCTACCGGGGAACCTGATAGGATCACACTCGCTGAAAGCGTGGGGATACCGACTAGGGTATCACAAGATAGAATATGAAGGGGGATGGGAAGAGTGGAATGAGGAGATGCAGACTTATTGCGAGGGTGACGTTGGTGTTCTATGCCACCTCTGGCGCTACATCTACTCTGTGGGGTTCGTCGAGTCGGCGGCTCGCATGGAGATGCGATTGGCTGAGTATCTGCATCATCAACAGATCAATGGATTCCCCTTCGATGTGAAGAAAGCTCAACAGTTGAGCATAGAATTGGAGCAAGAGTTAGAGCCGGTGGCGAAAGCATTGCGAGACTCCTTCGGCCGATTGACGGTCCAGCGCAACGGCAAGAATCTGATACCGAAGCGTACCATGAATCGGAAAGATGGGCTCATTACCAAAGGCGCCGAATACTGCAAGATAAAGGTGGTAGACTTCAACCCGGGCAGTGATCAACATGTTATCGCAGCCCTCAACCGGAAGTATGGGTGGGAGCCTACAGTATTCACCGAAAAAGGCAATCCGAAATTTGATGAACCGATAATCAAGACACTGGAATTTCCGGAGCGCGAGCCTCTCCTTGAGTGGGCGAAGATCAAGAAGATCAAATCGATGCTAGAGGGCGGGAAGACTTCATGGATGAAGATGGTAGGCGCCGACGGACACATACATGGACGGGTGAAACAGTCTGGCACCATCACCCATCGAGCGACACACTCCAGTCCTAACATGTCACAGGTGCCATCCGCCTCCAAAGATCCTAAATATGGATCGCGGTGCCGTTCACTGTTCGGCCCGCCGTCGGGATGGGGACAGGTCGGCATAGACATCTCCGGTTTGGAAAATGTCATGCTGGCACACTATGCGGCACGCTTCGATGGCGGAGAATTCGCTCGCTACGTCGAGGAGGGAGACACCCACACCGCTGGCATGAAGGCGGGAGGGTTCACCGATAAGCGTGACATATTCAAGACATGGTGGTATGCTTTCATCTATGGCGCAGGCGATCCAAAGCTCGGCAAGATTCTTGGCGGCGACGAGAAGACCGGCCGTCGGAGCCGGGCAAAGTTTCAAGCAGGGATGAAAGGCATCGGCAAACTGATCAATGATCTGCAGCGCATAGCCAAGAAGGGCTGGTTCAGGCTCCTCGATAGGAGGATGGTCTCATGCCGTTCTGCTCATTCAGCACTCAATACTCTTCTGCAGGGAAGCGGGTCCGTGTTCGTGAAGTATTGGATCGTCGCCCTATATGAGGAGTTGCTGGAGAAGTTTGGTCCTCCCGGATGGGATGGCCGGTGGTCCCCGCTGTCTTGGTCTCATGACGAGACTCAGATCGCAAGCAGAGATGCAGAAGTGACCGATTTCTTAGTCCACCGCGGAGTAGAGCTCATTGCTCTTACGGGTGAACAATTCAACTTACGCTGTCCCATTACCGGCGAGGCCAAGGTTGGCCAGTCTTGGGCAGAAACGCATTGATTTGAGGAGAGAATGAACACACGACACATCTCTGGTACAGTGTCTGAATATGCTGCAGCAGCATATTTTCTCCAAGACCTACGATCCAAACACTTGGCTCGTGACTTGAGGAGACACATGAATTATCCCAACACACCTATTAGGGAGAGAAATGGAAACCTATCCTGACACAATGATGGAGAATGTTCAAAAGCTTAGATCGGAGCAGATGCCGTGGCGGCTAATCGCTTGGCGTTATGGGCTCCATGAAGAACAGCTTCGATCTGGCTTTCGTCGGTGGAAGAGACGGAACAAACAGACCATATGGGATGGAGTGTTACCAGACCATGTGCGTCCCTTTGATCTGGACATTGCTCTTCCTCCGGTGCAGACAGAGCCCTGGAAGGGACATGACAAGACATATACCCAGCTCGTGTTTGGCGACATGCACGTCCCCTACATGTGTGAACAGTCTGTTGCCATCATGCTGCAGATCATCGAAGATCATCAGCCACAAAGTATCATCAACTTGGGCGACCAACAGGATGCCTACGCGCTGAGTGACTTCATGAAAGATCCAAACCGCAAGGAGACGTTCGAGGACGAGATCAATATCACTCGGGTCTTCCTCAAGAAGCTGCGCTTGGCGGCTCCCACCGCCGACATACAACAGTTCGAGGGAAACCATGAAGAGCGGCTCCGTCGTACTCTGTGGCGTGCTGCGAAGACCAGCCAAGTCCTCTTCAATCTCACCAGCGTGAGGCGGGAGCTGACGTGGCCGGTGTTATTGGACCTCGAAGGGCTGGCCATCAAGTGGCATCCAACAGGCACCATCGCAGAAATAGCGCCGGGATTCTACGGCCATCATGGAGACGTAAAGGGAGATCCGTTTCTGAAGTTTGGTGTCTCGGGAATCTCTGGCCACATACACAAGTTTGATATGCGGACCCGCCGGTCGGTGGTCGAGCAGCTGGAGTGGTTCACTTGTCCCACCATGGGTACGTTGAACCCCGAATATGACTGTCACCCCTCGTGGCAGAATGGCTTCTGGTTCTTCACCCATGATCTGGAAGAAGGCACTCGATATGCTGAGCCAGTCCGCATTCAGGACGGCAAGGCGCTCTTCAGAGGGAGGAAATATAGTGCCTAAGAAAAAGGAGCTGACGAACACGATTCTGTTCCTCCGGTCGCCCCGGCGAGACCCGGAGGGACCGCGGGGCCACAACCAGAACAACGAATATGCGAAGTGGCGGAACCCCAAGCGATCTCTGCGTCGAAAGCTCATTGAAGCTGGCGTAGACGTTCGCAGCGGCAGGGCTTGGAGACGCTACCGCAAGGCCGCTACCGCTGCATTCCTTGCCGACAAAGCAGCACGAGATGCGGTGGGCGCGCAGGGAACGATCCTCGATGAGTAGGATACTCTTGGTGGACGGCGACCTGTATGCTTATCAAGAGAGCATCGGGGTAGAGGAGGTCATCCATTGGGAGAACAAGCCCCAGCTTATGACCTTGCACTCAGATATAGGGATGGCCATCGCATCATTCAATTCTCTGATGATTCGCCTCAAGCGTGAATTGGAAGCAGACAAGATCATCATCGCCCTGTCCGATCCCAATCAGCGGAATTGGCGGGTAGATATGTATCCCGCATACAAGGCACACCGCCGACGGCTGGGCATGCGCAAACCGATATGTTACAGCTCGCTCCTGAGCGTCATTGCGGAGCAATGGGATACTGTACACTTCCCGCGGCTGGAGGGAGACGACGTGTTAGGATGGTTAGCCACCAATCCAAACATAGAAGGCGAAAAGAACATCGTGTCTGTGGACAAGGATATGAAGACCATCCCCGCCACTTCGCTCTATAACACCATGAAAGAAGAGCTCACGCCTCCTCAGCATGTGGCCACCGCAGATTATTACCACATGCTCCAGACCCTCACCGGGGATACGAGTGATGGTTATCCCGGCTGTCCGGGAGTAGGAAAGGTAACGGCGCCGCGGATCTTGGCGAACGCCAGTAACATGTGGACTGCGGTAGTCCAACAGTATCTGAAGAAGGAGAAGACGGAGGCTGATGCGTTGTTACAAGCCCAACTCGCACGTATACTCCGCTTTGAAGACTACAACATCCATTCGGGGGAAATCAAACTATGGGCACCTGTGGAGACGGAACGAAAGGTGACAATCTGATGATGAGAGAATTTGCAGATTCACTTGACAAGAAGAGAGAGATCGATCAGCAGCTATCTCTCTTTGCAGCCATGAAGGAAGATGCGAAAATCATGGCCGACGTCAAACAGCTTCCTGAAGAGGTCGAGGACTTCTCCGGGAAGATCGACGGCCATGGCATAAAGAATTCGATGTTTCAGAGCTACCGGGAGAAGCCACCCCTCGCGTTGGTCCCCAGAGCTCTGCTTTATGCGGCTGGAAGAGCTCTCGGCTATGGCGCGGCGAAGTATGCGCCCAACAATTGGCGCCGTGGGATGAAGTGGACGGAGCCCGCGAGCGCTCTGCTGAGACACATGACGGCATGGCTGGAGGGAGAAGACCTTGATCCGGTTGAATCCGGCGGTTCTGGCCTCAGCCATCTCGACCATGCGGTAGCATGTCTGGCGTTCCTCACCCACATGGTGAATGATGAGCGCTATTCACACTTTGATGATCGGCCGGTACAATGAGGATGAGCCTATCTGAGATGGGGGAAGCGGTCGGCGCGATAAATGCCGAAAAGGGGTGGAGTTTCAAAGAGGACGAAATTCCTGAGAAGCTCATGCTGATGGTGACTGAGATCAGTGAGATCATGGAGGAATATCGCAGACTCGATCCGTGGGGCAGCCCGGCGCTGGTCTATCACAAAGATGGAAAGCCAGAAGGCATCCCCATTGAGTGCGCCGACTTGTTCATCAGGTTGCTGCACTTCTGTCATACTCTAGGCATCGACTTAGAAGCCGCGTTTCTTGAGAAGATCGAATTCAACAAGACTCGTCCATTTCGACATGGAGGGCTCCGCGCATGAGAGTAGGACTCGATGTAGACGATGTTCTGTTGAATCTTGTAGATCATTGGTTAGGGCTCTACAACAAGAAGTATCATGATGCCCTGATTAGGGAAGACATTACGAGCTGGAAGTTTTCTCAGCATACGGTGCCAGCGTGCGGAGAGAAGATCTATGACTTTCTAACTCCTGACATCTATAAGGAGGTTCGTCCTTTCTGGTTCGCATCACACTTTGTGACTGCTCTCAGAAATATGGGCCACACACCAGTCTTCGTTTCCTCTTGCGGTCCCACAGGTGGCCCGGATGAAGCCATCATCGCCGAGGCGAAAATAGACTGTCTCCGGCGCCACTACATAGCCCGAAATGGTGATGAATTCATTCCGGGAAGAGAGAAGGACGACGCCCCGGTTGATATATTGCTCGACGATGGCCTGCACAATGTCAAGGCATTCAAAGGAGCGGCCATTGTCTATGATCAACCTTGGAATCGAGACGATCCAGACAATCATCCGCGGGCACACAACTATGTTGAGGCCCTGCGTTTGATACTGCGTCACGCAGAGACTCTAAGTCTATATGAGGCAGGGGTTTAGGTCTCTCTTCCGAACAAACTCTACCCTTAGGAAGGGCAGGATGCCGATGAACAACGAAGAAAAGCCGAAGCCCCTCATCAATCAACAGACCATCGACTGGCTGAACCGGGCAGTCCCCAAGCTGGAGTATAAGCCGGGGATGACGACCTTAGAACAGGTCGCCTATACCGCGGGACAGCAAGACATCATCTCACGACTGGAGCGCGAGCTTCGTCGAAAACCCAAAAAGAGGGTGTAAATGAGCATCAGCACGAGCTTCCCCGGCGCGGGGACTACCCCCGAGACACTCGCACAGGGTGAGCTGGGAATCAGTGCCTTTGACAGATATGCACAGCTCCAGACGGATCGCTCGCAGTATATCTGGCGTGGACGGCTCGTGGGCGAGGTAACGATTCCATATCTGATCCCCTTCGAGGAGGGGACCAGCACGGCGTCGGAGCAATATATGACTCCGAAGTCTAGTATCGGAGCCCGCGGCGTAAACAATCTGGCCAACAAGCTGACGCTAGCCATCATGCCGCCCGGCCAGCCATTTTTCAAGCTCAGTATATCGCCGCTTGACCTTCAGGACTTGCCAGACGACACTCGCGGAGAGATAGAGGAAGGCCTCTCCAACGTAGAGCAGACCACCCGGATAGAGATGGAACGGTCGGGGCTCAGAGCCCCACTGGTGGACGCCATGCGCTCCATGATCATCACCGGGAATGGGCTGTTGCACATTGACGATGATGGCGTGGGAACCTTCTTCCGCCTAAACCAATATGTGGTGCAGCGAGATGCCATGGGCTCCGTGTTAGAGATCATTCTCCGGCAGTCGGTCTCGGCCCGTACCCTACCCCGAGAGATCCAAAGGTTCTTAGCGGACACAGAGCCGCGCAACCTGCCCAACGGCCAGCAGCAGCCCGCCGAAGATTCGGTGGATGTCTTCACGCGGACTATCCGAAAAGAAAACAGATGGATCTCGTGGCAAGAGATGGAGGGCCTCGGAGAGCTTCCGGGCACTCGCGCCTCTAGGCCACTCGATTCACCGGCTTGGATACCTCTGACGTGGCAGCTCATAGCTGGAGAGAATTATGGTCGCGGACTCGGAGAAGAGTTTCAGGGCGACCTAGATTCAAACGAGTCATTACAGGATAGCCTCATCACAGGCGCCGCCGCCTCAGCACGAGTCCTTTGGCTCGTCAATGAGGGCGGACTGACGCAAGCGGAAGAGGTCGCAGAAGCCGACAACGGCGATGTGATCGACGGCCGCGAAGAGGATGTAGGCACCTTGAAGGTAGACAAGGCTTCAGACCTATCGGTCGCGAAGTCTGTGCAGGAGAATATCCAGCGCGGTCTGGCTTCAATCTTCTTGCTCACTTCGGACAACATCCGCAAAGCTGAGCGAGTAACAGCCGAGGAAATTCGCCTCATCGCGCAAGAGCTCGAACAAGCTCTCGGTGGGGTATTTTCGCGTTTGGCGGTGGAGCTCCAAACTCCGCTCGCCCGTCGGTATATGGCCATCCTCAAGAGGAAAGGCCGACTTCCCGACTTGCCTAAGGAAATTGTATCCCCCGAGGTTACGACTGGACTTCCTGCACTAGGCAGATTTGCACAACTCCAGAAATATGACGTTCTGGTTCAGGGGATAGCGGAGCTCGTTGGCCAAGAGGCCGCAGCCAAGAAGATCAAACTCGATACTCTGATCTCGCTGAGAGGCGCAGAGCTGGGTCTGGTCCTCAAGGATCTGTTCCGCACTGATGAAGAGATTGCTGCTCAAGACGAAATGGCGTTCAAACGCCGGATGGCGGAAGCCTCTGTTGGTCCCACTATCGCTGCACAAGCACAGAATCAGCAGCCGGGAGCGCCACAGCAGAGCGGCCCACCCGCAGCAGCAGCACAAGCCCCACCCGCTCAACAATAAGGAGCATCAAACATGGCAGGAGAAGGAATCGAAGGAACCCACGGCCCGGCGATCCCCGCAGAGGCACTCTCACAGGGATCGATGAATCAGGCCTATACCGAAAAGGCTGATCGCAATAACGACAGCCCTCCCAAGAAGATCAAAGGTCCAAACCTCGTGGTCGGTCTCGATGGTCGGTCGCAGGTCTTTGGTCCCGGCACCTATGCGCTGCCCCCTCGTTCGGTCTCGACCTCTGAGGGCATCAAGGTGGTCGAGGGCCAAATTCGGACGGATCGATAGACGCGATGCCTGACGAAATCATACAGGTTCAGTTGACGGAAGACGGGACTCGCCCCGTCGACCTCCCCGAGAAGTTTGCGACCATCAAGGATATGGTGGCCGCCTACAGCGCGGCAGAGGCTAAGATCACCGAGTTGAGCCAGCAGTCATCGACTCAGCAGCAGCAGCAGGAGCAGAAGCCCAAGCCAGCGAGCACTGCTGACGACGATGTGATAAGTAAGCTCCCTCCGGAGCAGCAGGCCGCTCTCCGCACCATCGCAGACTTCAACGTCGCACAGCGGATCTCTCGTCTCACTGAGAAGGTGGGCGCAGACGGGCTGAAGGCAGTCAATGAGTTTATTGGCGGGGCCACCATCCCCGCTGACGTAAAGGCCGGATATGAAGCCGCCCTTGCCTCTGGAAACGAGGCGCTCATAGACGCCAACTTCAATCTGGTTGTGGCCCACTATGAGGCCGCCAATGGTGAGCTTGTGCCAGCGAAGAATGTTGTCGCCGGAGCCAGCGCAACCATGACGGTTCCCGCAGGCACCAAGCCGTTCGAGAGCTTGGCGCAGCAGCTCGCTGCTCAGAAAGACGAGAAGTATTACACCGATTCGGCCTTCCGTAAGCAGGTGGAGGACCGCATAGCGATCTCTCCGCCATATCCGGCGCAGTAGAGACGATGGGACTTCCCATTATCGGCACTGTGGTCAGTGGCATCAAGGCTCTAGCGGGTCTTGTCGATGAAGTCACCACCACAGACGAAGAGAAGCTGGCAAAGCAGGTCGAGATCAATAGCCTCGCCAACCAGCTACGGCTCGACCTCGCGAAGATCGAATCAGAATTCGCAGAGGTTCAGAGCAGAGTAGTCATCGCGGAGGCTCAGAGTCAGTCATGGCTCGCCCGCAACTGGCGGCCTATGACGATGATGACCTTTGTTGGTATCATCTTCTTCAACTACATCATCTCCCCGTTGTTCAGCATGACAGCACTCACTATCGTTCCTGATATGTGGGCGCTCTTGAAGCTGGGCATTGGTGGATATATTGGCGGACGCACCATAGAGAAGATCTCTCCGGGCATCGTCGATGCATTGAAGCACAGATAAAAGAATGATGCAGTAGATCCCCCCTTCGACATAGCCTTATGGTTATGCCGGAGGTAGCTGGCCGGGTTTCCCTCCTTTCCCCGGCCACGCTTCTACGCCACATCTCCGTGGCGGGAAGCATCCGACCAACCCCAATCGAATCCTTGACCCGTTACGACGGACAATCTCGTGTGGAGTGAGGCGGAAGGGAAGGATGCGTGTTTTGTTTTGCACTCGCATCTGAACAAAGGAACGATACAATGGCTAATGCCACTGTCTCGCGTATTGGACAGATCAATGCTGCAGGTGACCCTCAGGCGTTGTTCCTCAAGGTCTTCAGCGGTGAGGTGTTGGTAGCGTTCAACGAGACCACACAGTTCATCCCGCGGACCATGAACCGAAACATCAGTTTCGGAAAAACGGCTCAGTTCCCTGCGTCTGGTAAGTCCAGCGCGAGCTACCACACCCCCGGCGTCGAGCTGACGGGTCAGGTACTCAACCACGCCGAGAGAAACATCAGCATCGATGATCTCTTGGTCTCCGATCACTTTGTGGCCCTCATCGACGAGGCCATGAATCACTACGAAGTCCGGCAGATCTACTCGAAGCAGATGGGCGAGGCCCTTGCCGTGACTGCCGACCAAAACATCGCTCAGGTGATGGCTCTGGCTGCTCGTAGTGCCGCGACCGTCACCGGCCTGTCCGGTGGGACGCAGATCACCACCGCCCTCATGGACACCGATGGTTCTGTCCTGTTGGCTGGCGCGTTCAGCGCGTCACAGGCTCTCGATGAGAAGGATGTTCCGCAGGGTGGGTTCCCCAACGGCCCCGCCAACGGACGGACTCTCTTCGTTCGGCCCGCGCAGTATTACAACCTCGTCCAGCAGGCGACCGCGATCAATCGCGACTTCTCTGGCGAGGGCTCCATCGCACAGGGGACCATCTTCCGCATCGCTGGCTTGGATGTCGTGAAGACGAACAACATCCCCAGCACCAATGTCGTCACTGGCCCCACGGCCTATCAGGGCGACTTCACCAAGACTGTTGCGCTCGTTTCACATCCCTCCGCTGCCGGTACGGTCAGGTTGATCGATCTGCGGACCGAGATGGGCTATGATATTCGGCGACAGGGCACCTTGCTGGTGGCGAAGTATGCCATCGGTCATGGCATCCTGCGGCCCGAGTCTTCGGTCGAGCTGCTCATCCCGTAAGCGGGAGCAGCAACCCTCTACGTAGTATATCTCCGGTGAGCAAATGGGACGCTATTTGCTCGCCGGTTTTTTCCTTTTTGGCCGCGGGAACGTCCCCATGGGATGTGTCCGCCGCGGAGCTCACGACTCCGGGCCAAATTCGCAGCACATCATCCTTCTAATCACATATAGGACAGCATCGAATGGCAGACTTCATAGTCAACATCGTTCCCAGCACAGAGCTGGAGGCGGTCAACGATATGCTCGCAGCTATCGGCGTTGCTCCAGTAACCGACCTCACTACCACCACAAGTCGAGATGCCATCTTGGCAAAGAGTGTGATTTTCAATGTGGCCAGAGAGGTACTCTTGGAGCGGTGGAGATTCAACAGTGAATTCGGCGTGCAGGTGCTACCTTCTCAGAAGATCACTTGGATCGACGACATAGATGGCACCACTACGGAGCTGAACGTCTTCGAGGTTCCTGTCCGCGGACAGAGCAGCACCAAGCAACGCTCGTTGCTCCGTTGGGAACCAGCAAATTTCGCGAATATTCTCGGCGTCGGCTTCATGCAGAACATTGCTGTAGCTCTCCAGTCGCCCACTTCTAATGAGCTGGTTGACGGCGCACCACAGGCCATCACCAACATCAGCGCGGCAGCGGCGGCAGTAGTTACCGTAGTTGGCCACGGATACATCGACGGACAGTCGGTAGTCATCGCTGGCACCGATTCCACGCCAGTCATCGACGGAACCCAGAAGATCACAGTGATCGACAGTGATACTTTCTCGGTGCCAGTCACCACGACTGGCGCGGGGACCACCGGCACGGCGACCAATGAGACGCCACAGCTGATCTTCTATGACACTCGGCTGGGTCGGGACGGCTTCGCGCTCAGTGAGCGGGACGCCCTCTATATCGACGCAACATGGGCAGTGGATTTCGTTGATATGCCGCAGACGGCGCGGGACTATATCACTAAGCGGGCCGCACGGCGATTCGCTCAGCAAGTGGTAGGCTCGCCAGACATGGCCAGATTCACTGCATTCGACGAGAACCTCGCTCGCAGATCATTGCGGCGCGACCAGAAGCCTAACCGCAAACTCAACTTTCTGAACAATCCAAACACGCGACTGGCACACGGCCGTAATCGTTTCGTGGTCAATAGTCAGATCGACAGCGCCGCGCCTCGCGGAGGAACCGCATAAATGTCCTATGTCTCGGAATCAATCCCTGACCTGCTCGGGGGTGTGAGCCAGCTTGCACCACAGCGGCGAGAGGCGAATGAGGTCGAGGAGATGGTCAACTGCATGCTGCGTCCTGCAGAGGGCGTAGTGAAGCGACCCCCGACGGTCTTCGTCGCACAGGTCGCTCCGTCAGCTACCCCGTTCAGCGGCGCCTTCGTCCATCCGATCAACAAGAACGTGAATGAACGATTTTGGGTGATCGTATTGGATGGCGATTTGAAGGTCTTCGATGCTGTAACCGGCGTGGAGGCCACAGTCACCTTCCCTGATGGGAAGAGCTATCTGAACGTCACTGGCACGCCGAACGAATCGTTCCGGCTGGCGACCTTCAATCAGACCACGGTCATTGTGAACCGTGAGATAACGGTGGGAAGATCGGCAGAGCTGTCTGATACTCGGGGCGAAGAGGGTTTGATCGTGATCCAGCAGGGCGACTTTGCCACGCTGTATCAGGCTCAGATCGTATTCTATGGCCCGCCCTTCGGACAGCAGTCTACAGGGCTGCCTATCGCAGAATATCTGACACCAAACGCGGCGCCAGAAAACCAATTCGAGATCAATACCACCGAGATCGCAAAGAATCTGGCCACCGCCATCAATGATAAGTGGGGCGATGGCACCGGAAATCAGAACCTCCTGACAGTCCGTCGCTTCGGCTCCGTGATTCACATCACGCCCGGCCCGAACCTTCAGGCTGGGGCAAGATTTTGGATGCGGACCTTCGACGGTCTCGCCAATCTTGGCTCTCGTGTGATACAGGGTTCAGTGCAGAGCATCTCTGAGCTGCCCACGGAAGCGCCGGTCGGCTTTCGTATCAAGATCGAAGGAGATCCAGACAAGAAGCTGGACGATGTGTTCTATGAATTCACTGATACGAAGACGTGGCGGGAGACGACTGCGGACAACATCCCCATTGCTCTTGATCCCGCCACACTGCCCCTAGAGCTTACGCTCGATCCCAACTTCGTTGAGGGCATTGAGGCACAAGTTCCTGTGGCCACCTTGCAGGCAGCTCAGGCCAACGACTCTTCAGATGTACTCTTACAGACCCTCGATGGTACGCCCTCCACTGCAGCAGAAGCTAAGGTGGAAGCGGCACCGGGGGCCTTTATAGATCGATTCATGAATCTGGCTTCTGCGAATTCCTCAGACATCAATTTCCATCTCTCGATGAATCTTGATGAAACTAGGGTTATCGCTGCGGGTATCGACCCGACTGATCCAGCCGGTGGCTATTACGGGGGAGATAGCTATACCCTCGAAGTGGCGCTCGACACTGGAGCTGGCTTTGTAGTGGTGGACACGTTGCCGTTTTTTGATTGGGCTCCGGCTGCTCGGAGATTCAATAAGACGATCAGCCTCTCTTCCGTGCCGGCAAACTCAGACCTTCGGTTCCGGCTGTCTTCTGCGGCAGGAAACTTGGGCGCTTTGATCATGACCTATGATCTGAGCATGACGTTCAGCACCGTCAATGAGACCCGGATCAATACCCTCTCTCCTCACTATGCTCCGAACACAGCCATGAGCTTCACGCTGAATGGTACTGCTTTCTCGGATACTTTCGTGGCGGGCGGGGACCAGTCAGCATATATGACGAATCTGAAGACCGTCATCGAAGCCTATGGAGGCCCGAAAGCTGTCACCGTGACGATTAAGCTCGATCCTGTCACAAATAAACAGCTGGGCTTCATCACCATAGCGAACAACGACGGCTCCGAACCTACCCTGACAGCATTCACTTTCGACAATGCGATTGATGAGACCACACAGCTCTTCAATGGCGGCGTAGACTTTGTGACTCTCGGGGTCAGCGTCAGTGATACCATACGCAACACTACCGACAGATCTAGCGCCACCGTCACTGTCGTAGCGACCACCGTCATTACTCATGGCGCTCTAAGCGGCGGCGTGAATGATCTGTGGTCGAATGGTGACAATGCTGATGTGAAGAATGCTTCTCAGACCTTCTCCTGCCGACAAGCAGATTGGGCCAAGAGAACTGTCGGCACCGAAGATACCAACAAGTGGCCCTCGTTTGATGATGAGAAGATCAACGAAGTGGCCTTCCTGAAGAACCGCCTCATCTTCCTCTCAGACGAGAACGTCGCGATGAGCGAAGTAGACTCGTTCTTCAACTTCTTTCGCACTTCCACCATCGACGTGCTCGACAGTGATCGCATCGACGTGTCACTCTCGGGCTCGAAGACCTCCAGCCTTCACTCTGCTTTCGAGTGGAATGAGACGCTGCTGACGTGGAGCGAGCTGGGACAGTTTGTCGTAAACGGCGAGCCGTTCCTCAGCCCCAACACTGTGCGTCGGGAAGCTACCACTTCCTATGTCAACACCCGCAAGGTCAAGCCGGTCTCCTCAGAGCGGGCAGTCTATTTCCTTTCAGAAGGAAAAGAGTTTGTACAACTCTGGAGATATAGGCCGACCTCGAACGACGCCACATCAGCGGAAGCTGACCGACTGTCGATAAAGGTGCCTCGGTTCATGCCGGGTGCGGCTCGGGGCCTCCTTGCAGTAAGTGATCCTGAAATTGTGTTGGTCCTTACCGATACAAATCCCGATAAGCTCTACGTCTATTCGCATCTCCGCGTTGATGAGAAGAATCTCATGGCGGGGTGGCATGAGTGGAGTTTCGATGGGGTGACGAACATTCTCGGAATAGGCTCCATCGATAATGAGGTTTCGCTCATCTTTGAGCGCGACGATGGCACGGTCACTCTCGAAGTGCTTGACGTTTGGGAACTATCAGATCTCACTGTTGACGGTCAGGTTCAGAGCAACGACCTCACGCCGCCAGTATTCAATCCGACCTCGCTGAGTCTGCGAGCTCTGGACACCTTCACAGAAGCAGCCAATGCCAAAGTATCTGCTCACACTCCCGACACTTCGCCGGGCGGGGTGGGCTGGCTGATCAATGCTGCACAAGATCTCATCGGCTCGGGCGGCATCTATATCGATGGACCGTTAGACAGACTACGGGCAAACAATGCCGCATCTGCGGGCATCCCACAGATCCGCATAAATGCTGCCGACACATATCTTGCAGGAGGCGGAACAGATCTGGAGGTCTTTGCAGACTTCAGCTGGTCTGCCAATCAGAACAATAACAATGAGCTCATGGTTCATTGTCTTGCAGCTACAGCGGATCTTGAAGCCGGTCTTCGGCTCAGAGTCGCAGATATTTCTTCGACCAATGTTTCAATAGCCGTCGATGCCGCCACAGCTACAGGCGCGACAGAAACTACCAACTTTCCTACAGCAGATGCTGTGGGCGGGATCATAACAGTTTCTGCGAGCCGTGCGCATGCCACTGGAGACATCACAGTGCCTGCTCGCTACGGCATGCGTGTTGCCGGAGACATCTTGACAGTCTTTGCGGCTGATGCCGTGACGGGCGCAAACGAGGTAACTCTCTATACCGGAACCCTTGTGGCTCTATGGAAGACGGCCTACAGAACGGCACTATATACCTATTATGGGTGTAAGCCGTCTGCTACCGTTTTCCAGACTGCCTATCTCGACAACTTCAGCTATTCCTCTGGCAATGCCACTCCCGGTACTACCTATACAGTACCGATCAATGGCAGCTTCCCCATCATCATCGGAATTGATCCGAACACTGGTGAAGAGGTTATCTTGGTTGACAATGGTGATGGCACGGTCACTTGGCCAACTGACGATAAGACAGGCATAAACGTCTATATCGGATTGCCAGTGAAGTCTCGTATCGTGTTGTCTCCGCTCTTTCACAAGAAAGACTTCGGACCATTCGCGGGACAGCCGGAGATTCGAGGCAATACCTATATCAACAATCTACAGATCGGCATTCAGGATACATCGGCTCTGTCGGCTGATGTACAGGTCATCGGATCGCTGCTCTTTACTCAAGACTTGGTGGAGAGACGGTCTCTGGATGCAGAATACATGCATGTTGTGGTCGGCGGACGAAACACCGAAACCACAATCACCATCAGAAGTGACACCGCAGTCTCTTTCAAAATCGCAGGTTTCGATTGGGAAGGGATGTATTACAACAGAACAAGGAGATCCAGCTAAATGCCGCTTCCTGTACTTCCTGCTGTTGCCATAGGAGTCGGCGCCCTTTCCAAGGTAGCTGGCATCTTCAGCGGCAATAAGGCGGAAAGAGACAGAGCCAAGCTACTCGAACAGAATGCCTTGGTTCGTCTCACCGCCCAGCTCTCGGGGCTGGCGACACGCCAGCGTCAAGAGCTCATCAGCGCAGCACAAGCCCGCAGGCAAGGACGGCGACAGACTGTCGTTCAGGCGGCCCGCGCTAAGGCGGCCGGGGCCTCTCGGGGAGTCGGGTCGGCCACACAGGTGCAAGACGTGTTTCAGGGCGGCCAAGAATTTCTTGGTTCGATCAATCTCCAGCTTCGGGAAGTCCGGCGACAGCTAGAAACACAGCGGCGAGCGGCTCGTTCAGAGTTTAGCTCGGCACTGCAAGCTGCGAGAGCCGGACAGGGCGGCGGACCATTACAGGATCTTCTGGATTTCTCAAGCATCGCTTTGGATACTGCCAATGCTTTTGCTGCCCTGCCTAAGCCAAGGGGAGGATAATAACGATCATGGCAAACAACGGATTTTCTAACAAGCTGGGGCCACAGCCCCTCACGCCTGTAGCCACAGCCAGCGCTCCCCGGCTCGCCTCACCTGATGTTTCTAAGACGCTCAAGCTGGCGCAATCTCTCAAAGAGTTCGGCCAGAAGGTTACTGTGACGACAGTCCAGCGGACCCAGCAGGCCGCCAAGGCGCAAGAAGAGAAAGGCAGAGCCCAAGCAGCCGCTGCTATCGCAGAAGGCAAGAACACGATAGAAGCGCTAGTCAATGACGGCATCATAAGCCGCGGCGACAATCCATTCTTCAGGGATGGAGTGTTCGCCATGCTGGGACAGGCGAGAGCCGACAAGTTTGGCGCTGAGTTGACCGTCGCTGCTGCCGAAGCTGGACTACAAGATAGTGTCAGTGAGTCTGACTTCGACACGTTTGCGGCAGACTTCGCTGCGAAATTCAACGCAGACAATCCAGTTCCCGACAACGCCGCCTTGAGCGACGGGTTCGCGGAGCGGGCCGATCAATATCTCAACTCCATGCGGCAGAAACATGCCACCATGGTAGCGAGCAACATTACGAAGAAGGGCGACGAGGCTCTCGCCACCGCCTATCGTGGTGTGATCATCAATGCTGAGGCCAACGTACCGGCAAAGGTCTATGTTCAGAATATCTCTGAAGGCTTGAAGGCACAGTCAGATTCATGGCTGGAGACCCTCGGGAGAACCGCGACGGCACAAGATAGAACCAAGATGAATGATGCGCTGGTTCGGGCGGTTGTCTCTGGAATCGACGACGGCACGCTGACCGGCGAGCAAGGCAAAGACATCCTCCGCGGAATCAAGTCAGGGACAAACAGTCTCTTTTCGGTTCCGCGTCATTCCGATGCCATCCTGAAAGCCGCACAGCGGCGAGCCTCGTTCAATCAGAGCATGAATGCCGACCAGCAACTGTCGCTCCTCAACAAACAGAGAACCGCAGAGAGTGAAGTTAGACAAGGAGTGTTTGAACAGTTTGAGAAAGATGGCCGAGTAGACCTCACGAGCGTCATCGACCAGATAGCCCAAGCTGATCCGGGGACGTTTAGTCCCGATTTCACGGGCGAATTGGTGCGGCTGGCAACGAATCTGCAGAATGCTAAAGCTCTTGACTATGAGAGCAATATTGATCTGAAAAATTCGCTCTGGACCGACATCCTTCAGGGCGGACAGACCAGTATGAGAGACATTTCTCGCCAGATCAATGTGGGTCAATTGAATCCAAGAGACGCGAGCTTTCTTAGGGGCCAGCTTCGGCAGATACAGAACGATAATGCTTCACAGGCTCCTCAGGGGCGCATGTGGGCACAGGCAGCAAGAGAGCTGGATATGGCAATGGGGGGTTTCTCTCCCAGCGCCATTACCACCCGTCGAACCATTGATGCTACGCCTGTCTTGCGAGACTCTTTTCAGCAATTCATAACGGCGAATCCAGACGCGACCATAACGTCACCGGAGTTTGTGGATTGGAAGTCCAATGCGCTTGTGGCGATGCAGCATCAGTTCATGAGTCCCACAGAACGACTGTTGATCGAGGATCAGGCCCGGCAGCAAGAGGCCACCTTCGCCACTCAACAGTATGAGGACAATACCTACATCACCAATACCGACACTCTCGCTCAGTGGGTTGCAGAGGTAGAGCTTGAGATGGACCCTCAGACACAGGGGAGTTTCATTTCAGACGGGCTCGATGCTTTCTTCGCCACACCGGGGCGGTCTGTCTCAGAACAGGCAGCGAGTGATCCGCTGACCTATCTCACCGGGCTGCAGTCGCAGCTCATTCGGAACGGCGTCAAGATCAATGACTCCAGCTTTCGCAAGCAGGTAGACAAGCTGAAGGAAGAGATGCTCCGCACACAAGAAGCCAACAACGTCCGCAAAGGACTAGGACGTTAACTGACAATAGTCCCCCATCTATCCTTGTGAGGATAATGTGCAAGATCAGAGTAGAACGCAGCGCCTGAGAGCAGCTCGCCGTGAGCGGAAGAGCTTTCTCGCAGCAGACAGCGCTCGCGCCACCAATCCGCAGGGTGTTTCCCTGACAGGACCGTCTCAGGCCCTTCGGTCTGACCCGCAAGAGCGTGCCGGCCTCGGAAGGATGTTTATCGATGCCTTGAATCCCTTCAGCGACTTCAACGCCCAAATTCGGCGTGGTGGCGTGCGGGGAGTCATCGGCGCTGTAGACGAGCTGGGAGATGTTGCCACCAGCATCGGCGGCGGCGCGGCGAAGATCACTGGAGCCGGAGAATTCTTCGGAGGACAGGACTTCCTAGACTGGTGGTCTCAAAGCTCTGATGATCGGAATCCGTTGCATATCGGCAAGGATGCGATCACCGCACCCACTTCGGTTACCGGCTCTCTCACTGAGGGCATCGTACAAATTGGAGTTGGTCTTCTCGGGGTCGGCAAACTCTTGAAGCTCAAGAAGTTTTCCACCTTAGCTCGGGGACTCACACAGGGCGCTGTGGCCGATGCGATCTTCTTAGATCCTGTCACCGACCGGCTCTCTAATCTGGTACAGAATGGGCCATCATGGCTCCAGAATCCTCTGTTTGACTTTCTCGCGGCAAAGCCGGGTGACGGGGAAGCAGAAGGGCGCTTCAAGAATTCTCTCGAAGGTTTGTTGCTCGGGGGCACCATAGCCACGCTGGCTGCTGGCGCTAAGGTTTGGCGGGCCGCTGCACGCGGTAATCTGGCCGCGGCTGCCGAAGAGGTAGCGGGCTTCAAAGCGCCACAGACTCCTGAGGTCATAGATCTCCCCAGCGGCGGCGCTCGGCTGTCTCGTGGGGCGGGTGACACCAAGCCAGTATTGACAGAAGTCAAGGCAGAAGCGATGGCGGGAGCCGACGCGGGTCTCCGCGGCGATGAGCTCCGCCTCTTTGAATTCGATACTCCACAAGGCAAGGGAGGAATCCGCGCACGGCTGGAGAATGACCAGATCGTTGTCGAATCTATGGGCAAGCTCGATCCTGAGACTGGACGAATCCAAGTCGTAAAGGATCAGCAGCCGGTCCAAGACTTTGCACCTCGGGCAGAGCGAGGAAGGCCGAGTCCAGCAGCTCGCGCATTTAGCGACGAGTTCAAAGTGGGTGAGAACGGCGAGACCATCGTCGATGGCGCCAAGATCGAGTTTTCTCTCGAAGGTGAGGACATTGTAAAACTCAGGACTCTTCAGGCGCTGAAGCCGGGCGAGGGTGCTGGGACGCGAGCCATGAATAAGATCGTGGCAGCCGCGGATCAACACGGCGTAAACATAGAACTGAATGCTTCTCCGTTTGGTGACAACACCCTGACCAAGGAGCAGCTGGTCAAATTCTATGAGGGCTTCGGTTTCCAACAGGTCTCTCCGGGCAGCGCCCGAATGATCCGGCGCGCCGGTGGCCTGAGTGGCGACCTGCCAATAGACCCCGCCTTCCAAGGTGCGGTCGGACGAGATAAGCTGAGCATCATCGGGACCGAGTTGTCCGCGGAATTCCCCACGGCGAACGAGATTGTCGGCTTCCGGCTTAAGTCCGGCAAGCCCGCGTCTATCCCGACGACACGCCTGAGACAAGAAGTCTTTGCTTCAAGAGGCGATGCCGCGAATGAGGCGCTGGCCATGGCCGATGGCAAGATCCAGAATGCTATACCGATGGGTGGCTTCTCAGAGGCCTCCACCAAGGCGGCGGAAGATCTGGCAACGGCCTATCGGACAAACCGCTCTGGTCAGACCATCCGACGGCTGGAACAGGCGTGGATCAAGACCAATCGAACCAACCTCGGGGCCAACAAGAAAGCCATAGGCAAGCAGATCGCTTCTCTGGCACACATCCTAGAGTCTGCTGGCAAAGGCAGTCGCAAGATAATGACTCTGAGAGCTAATGATGCGCTGGGCCTGTTCAAGGGCAGCGGCACTTCTGGCCTGTCCGCGGTCGAAGACTTCGCAGACATCGATCCGGTAGCGCTACGTCGCGCAGCTGGACTGGTGCTTCAGTCTCTCGGCCAAGACGTAGCGAGATATTCCATCAGGATCACTCAGGGAGCCAGCGATCTGACCTATGTTCAGATGGCTCGGGCCATGGATCAGATGGTTCATGTCGAAGAGCTGGTAACCGGCAGACCCGCCGTTTGGCTGGATAGATCGAATCGGCTGTTCAAGGGCGGACGCCCACGCAATCCCGATGTACAGGGCACGCATGCAAATCTCGACGCGCCGACGCCGGGACCGCTCGACGGGCCGAATCCCAATGCAGCCAAGGAGACCGCGCAAGCCGTTTCTCCTGTCCCAGAGGCCGCACCGAAGGCTTCTGCAGCGGCTGCCGCGGGGGTCGAAGAGGGGGCACAGCTGAAGATACCCCGGAGCGCTTTCCAGCGTCTCGATGCGGGTGTCTCTCCCGGACCGCGTTCTGTGAGAAATCTGTCTAAGAACGAGATCCAGCGCTTGGGCCGCTTTGTAGCATTAGCTGATGGTGACCCTCGGGGAATACTCACATCTCTCAAGGCTACAAAGCTGGAGGCCATGGTAGGCTCAGACCGCCCCGGAATCAGAAGCACATTGATCAGATGGAGACTGTCTGGCATGCTGTCAGGCTTCTCTACACAGGCCGTGAATACCATCTCTACCGGCATCCAGACGGCGCTGCTGCCCGCTGAGCTGATGATTGGCGGCGTGCTGAAGAATGAGCCCGGCTCTCTTCGGCAAGGCGCCCATGCACTCTATGCTCTTCTCACCGAACAGGGTGATGCGTGGAGAGCTGTGGGCAGAGCACTGAAAGTCAAACAGGGGGCTCTTGATCCTGCCTTCATGACCAGAGAGATCGACGCCGGACGGTTTGGTGGCATGCTCTCGTTCATGAACATCCCCATGGATTTCCTGACTGCCTCCGACGAATTCTTCAAGGTCTTGAATTATCGAGCGAGGATTCGCTCCAGATCTCTTTTGTCTTCTGCAAGAGAAGGCCTTGATGCGGCAACTTCAGCCCGTCGAATGGCCGATGATCTCGATGCCAGCATCGCCGCCGACGGCCACGGTCTGAATACAGACGCCTTGGAATATGCGCGAAATGCGACGTTTACCGACGATCTCGGGCCAAAAGTGAAGAGAATCGCGAGTCTTATACAGGGAGACGACGCGCTAGGAACCGCGGGACAGCTGTTCATCCCCTTCCTCCGGACACCGCACAACGTCATGAAGAACATCGTTATGCGATCTCCGCTGGCCGCTCTTTCTGTCAAGTCGCTGCAAGCAGACTTTCTTGCTGGTGGCGCCCGGGCGGCGTCGGCGCAAGGTCGACTGGCCACAGCGGCCGCGCTGACTGGAACCGCGGGGCTCTTGGCGGCTGCTGGCAGGATCACTGGCGGTGGTCCGCAGAACCCGGCTGTTAGGAAACGGTGGATGGACGCTGGCTTTCGCCCCTATACGATCAGAATGGGCAACACTCTGGTCAACTACAACCGCCTGTCTTCGCTCTTTGGACCGATGGCCATGGTGGCGGATATATGGCAGGCCTCAGGCTCGATCAAGGACGGCGAAACCATCAATGAAGCAATGATGGGCGTCACCGCCTCACTGCTGAATTATGTGTCTGACAACTCATGGATTGGCAATGCAGGTGAGATGATGAATGTGTTGTTTGACGGAGATCCTCATGCAATGGTGGATTTCACTGAGAGAGTCGCTGCGACCATGGCGGTCCCTGTGGCTGTTTCACAGTTTACCGGATTCGATGATCAGATGCGGGAAGCAGACGGCTTCGTACAGAATCTGATGAAGCTGACTCCCGGACTGTCAGACAACCTGCCCGCCCGGCGAAACATCTTCCGCGAGCCCGTGTTCAAGGCCGCTGGCAGCTTCGACCGGACTTTCAACCCGTTCACACAGGTCGGCCCGACAAAGGACAATGCTCTGGCCCTCTCTCTCTATAGACTCGGCAAGAATATGGCGCTGCCAGACCATCTGAAATATGACGGGCGTCTCGATCTCAGAGACACCAACAGGTTTGGTAAGGTAAACGGCATGTCTCCTTACGAATTCTGGCAGGAGAAGACGGCCCACCCCAGCGCCAATACGCCTTCTCTGAAGTCTGCCCTCAGCAGATTGATCCACAGCACGGCGTGGGCACGCATGCCGCCCGGCTCCGAGGACTTCCCCGGAGGGCCTCGCTATGAGGCCGCGGCAGCCATCATCCAGCAATATCAAGATCTCGCGGAAGTACAGATGCTGGGAGCATTCCCGGATCTGGCCCAAGCCGACATGCAGGAGAAGATCCTACGTTCTGTCGGCCGGTTTGGCGGACGCCCCGCGACAGACGCACTCCAAGAATCCTTTACCCGGCGGCAATCATCTCCATGACAGCACCGATAGCACCAAACGACACCGTAGCATCGACGGTAGCACGAATTGACGAGAGGACGATGCTGATGGCGCAAGACATCAAGGAGATGAAGGGAGATACGAAGGCTCAACAGAATGACATCGACTCTCTCAAGCAGTCTCGGGCATGGGCAAAAGGGATCGCAGCTTTGGGTGCCTTACTTCTCACAATAGCTCTGGCGGTACTCAGATAATGAACCAGAAAGAACAGGAGCGCATCCGGCGTAATGCCGCTGCGCTCGCCCGAATCGAAGAGCTCTATCTCAGAGATCTCGAAGCATACATGCAGACTGGAGAATCGATGATCACCGACACTTCTCGGGGACACATCGGTAAGATGCTCCAGCAGAACGGCTTCAACGCCGATCTCACCACCATACCAGTAGAACGCAAAGTCGAGACCGGACTCACCGCGGTAGAGCTCGCGGAATCCGAGGAAGACTCGTGGCTGTAAACAAGGAGGAACTGACCCGGATGGGGCTGGTGGATTTCCGCGTATTCGTGGGAATGCTCTGGCGTCATCTTGGTCTGCCCAAGCCGACCGCGCTACAGCTCAATATGGCGCACTACCTGCAACACGGGCCGGATTTCAGTATGATCCAAGCGTTCCGTGGAGCGGCCAAGACATGGCTCACTGGAGCCTATGTCGGCTGGTCGCTCCTCTGGAACCCTGAAATGAAAATCATGCTTGTCTCCGCTTCTCAGGGCCATGCAGATGGCCTCTCCTTGTTCATCAAGGGGATGTTGGAGGAAGTGGATGTGTTACAGCATCTAGCAGGGGGCAGGCGATGGGCGAACGATAAGTTTGACGTGCGGGGCTGTCAGTTTGATCCCTCTCCATCCGTCAAGTCTGTCGGACTGAAGGGCCAGCTGACCGGCTCGCGGGCCGACCTTATTGTTCCCGACGACATTGAAGTACCGACCAACTCACTGACACAGCACATGCGCGAAGACACGCGGAATCGTGTCAAGGAGTTTCGGTCCGTCCTGAAGCCGCATGGCAAGATCAAGTATCTTGGTACGCCACAGCTTGAGGATACGCTCTATAATGAGCTGCCACGGCTGGGCTATGATCTCCAGATTTGGCCCGCCCGGGTTCCCGGGTCACGAGATGAATGGATGAAGGAATTCACCGTCTTAGAGAACAGAGAAGACCGTCTGGAATTTGGTGACACCCGTGGGCGCAACCGCGAAATGCGTTGTGCTCTGGCTCCCATGATCCAGCGGATGATAGATGACCCCGATGTTCTCGTGGGCACTCCCACTGAGCCCACGGTCATAGACCAACAGGGCCACGCTGTGCCGCGGTTCGATGAACACGAGCTATCGGGGCGTGAGCTGGAATATGGACGCGCTGGCTTTCAGCTGCAATTCATGCTCAACACACAGGCCGCCTCGGCCGAACAGCACCCGTTGAAGCTGCGGAATCTAATCGTCGACTCTCTCGACCATGAGATGGCCCATGTGAAGTATGTGTGGGGCAACCAGTCTGAGTCTGTGATGCACGACAGCCCTCTCGGTTTCGAGGGAGATCGCTGTTATCACCCGGTCTGGCGCTCTAATGACATGACTAAGTACACTGGAACGGTCATGGTCATTGATCCTTCGGGTAAGGGCAAGGATGAGACCGCCTATACCGTCATGAAGGCCCTATATGGGTATCTGTTCGTGATGGAGGTCGGCGGATTTCAGGATGGCTTCGCTGAGAGCACCCTTCAGGGCCTCGCAGAACGTGCCGTCTTTTGGGGAGTCCATGACGTTGTGGCCGAGGCCAACTATGGCGGCGGCATGTTCACAGCCCTTCTGATGCCCAAACTGCGGGCCGCGGGCTGCAAAGCCGCGGTACATGACCCGGTTGCGGGCCATGCGCAGAAGGAACGCCGCATATGCGACGTGTTGGAGCCCTTGATGGGCTCTCATCGGCTTATCTTCTCCCGAGAAGTGATCGAGAATGATACCAGAGAGGCTCAGGCGAAGGGAACCACCATATATTCCCTCCTCTATCAGCTCACGCGAATGACTCGGAACAGGGGCGCTCTAGCGCATGATGACCGAATAGAGACGATACAGATGGCCGCGAGCTTCTTCGAGGATCGAGTGAAGATCGAGACCAACAAGGGAGTCGAGCGACATCGGAAGAAGGAGATGGACAAGGAGATCAAATCGTGGATGAAAGAAGTGCCCGGAAGATCAGTAACGCTGGGCCTTGAGAAGCATATAGCAAACCGCAAGCGGATAGCCAGCAGAATCTGGCGCCGCAAACCGCGAGGAGTGAAGTAGAGTGCCGTTCAATATCCCCGGTCGGGCCACCCCACGGCCCCGATTCATCTCATCAGGCGCGGCTGTAACGCCCGTCGGAGGCGGCTCGGGAACAGGCGGTGGATATGTTGATCCATTGAGCACTGATGGAGACATGGTGATACAGATCGCAGGAGCAACTGCCCGCCTTCCCGTAGGAAGTGTCGGCGATGCGCTGGAAGTAGTCGCTGGGATACCGACATGGGTAACCCCCACCGTAGAGACGCTGCAGACCGTCTATGACGCAGCGACAGCGGTCCCACAGCTCACAATAGCCGCTGGCGCTCCATTGACAATTGATCTGGCGTCTGGCGTGGGGGACATCTTTGCTGTCCGCGATGCGAGCAGCCTCGACATCCTTCGAGCAGTTGGTGATGGTTCGTTGAGTATGGGGCACGGAAGTCGGAGGCTGCTGAAATTCTCACAGCCAGATGTTACTGGCAAGATGGCCATTGAATTGTGGCCTGATGATTTCACCATCACGACAGATACAGGCCCCTCAGCTTCTGCATTCTTCAGTTCTTCCGGGCGAACGATCACGACAAACATACCGGGTGGCGGCGGCCTTGGTAACGATCAGGCTGTCGGGGGTATAAATTTCCAGCATACAATGCGTTTCGAGGATACTGGCTTTCTTTTCGCCGCGCAGCTTCTCATCAATGCTGCAGTAGCAGTAGAAGTCGCAACAAATACCGTTGGCCCACTCTATTTGTTTCTTGATCAATATAAGACCTATGCTGATGGTGGCTCAAGAACCTGTACACAGCACAATGCCATTCGAGCCCAGCCAAAGTGGGGTCCGAATATAAATGGCGGTTCAATCACGCAGACTAGCGTAGAGTTATTCTATGGCTCCTTGTCAGTAGACGCCACAGTGGGGTCTGCTTCTATTACGACTGCTAGTATCTT
>Ga0114931_10000594_pt1 | contig 44145 bp, 34 predicted proteins | sample 2SBtaG_FD_89579 | JGI IMG/M metagenome (GOLD analysis project Ga0114931, IMG submission 89579) | Deep subsurface microbial communities from Kolumbo volcano to uncover new lineages of life (NeLLi) - 2SBTROV14_V59a metaG | ecosystem: Environmental > Aquatic > Marine > Volcanic | place: Kolumbo... | reverse complement strand
TTGTTCATCCTTGGTAATCGTGAGACTTGGCAACTCGATAGCCGGTCCCTTGTAGGTGACCACTCCGCGGAGGTGGCCCTTGTGTACTAACTCGACGGAACGGTACCCTTTCTCTTTAGCCTGCGGAAACGCACCGCTGCAGAAAACGTATAAGATAGATAACGTCGCGGACAAGATAAAGACTTTTCTATACATGGTTCTATCCTCCAGTTTGATGAGATCTATTTTTCTGTCTATTGTCCATCACGACGGCCCAAACGAAAGAGGACACTGAATTCAGGTCATAATCAGTAAGTGTTTTTCCCCACGGCGGCATGTATTGTGACTTACCTATGCCCGCTCCACCTAGAGTGATAGCACGTCGAACGCTCTCAAATGTGAGCGTTGCCGCCGTGGTCGAATCAGTAAAATCGAATGGTTCTACCTTGAAATTGCTCTTCAGATTGTAGGCGTTGAATCCATTACCGTCGCCACTTTCGCCGTGACATATAACACAGTATCTTTCGAAAAGCTGCTTGCCTCGCGCCAGATCAACACTAAGACTGTCTTCGAAACGATTCTCAACCGCAAGCGCGTAAAAGTCCCCTTTCTTGTTTGCACTGGCGGATGCAGGACTTCGCTGAGACGGTCCACAGCTGACCACGAGGACAAAAAGGAGCACCAGGGTCGCAAGCAAGCATCTTTCTCCGCTGGTGCCGACTCTATTCATGTTCGGCTTTAGCATCTTCCGTACCCTTGTTGTTCGATCTTAGTGACGTCAGATAGGCGGTTAGTTCGAGAGCTTCTGTATCGGTCAGACCGTAATTCGGTTCCAGCACATCCGGTTTGATAGCCTGTGGGTTCTTTAACCACTTGTAAATCCAGCCCGCCTGCAACTTGTCACCCGCCAGGGCGCCCTGTGTAAAGCTCGGGGCGACGTAACCGCCGCGCGTACCCACCTGGTGGCAGGCCAGACATCCCTTATCTTCGAAAAGTTTATGCCCTGTTTCGGCCATCTCAGAGGTTAATTCAAGATTAGTTGGAATCTCCTCACTCACCATCTCGCGCATAAAGCCATTCGTTAACGTTTCTGCCTCTTCCTCGGTCATGTTGAAAATCGGCATCCGGATGGTCAAGATCGGTCGAATCGTATAGGATAATTTCAAGTAATTGTAGAGCCAATCTCTGTTCACCCGGCTCCCCTCCAGCGTCAAATCATAGGTAATGTTGTGTCCCCGGCCTTTGAACGAGTGGCAAGAAAAGCAGCGAAACTTGTCAACGAGTTTGCCGAATTCACCCTTTGGCTGATATTGAGCCTGCTGCGCCGGTTTCTGCCGATAGGAATCGGAGGTCAGCGTGTCTGAGTTGAAGCTCAGGAGAGCCAGGACGATGTCTTGGATGTCGCGATCCGACAGGTCGTATTGCGGCATCTTCAGCAGATTGCTTTCGGTTGCAAAAGCCTGCGGATGGCGGATTTTCTCAAACAGATAATCCGGCAGCGTTCTCGGAATCTGGCTGTTGCCGAAATCGATATCATCGACCGACTTGCTGCCGATAAAAGAAAGGTCCGGACCGATTTTCAGCCAGCCGTCGCTTTCCTGCAGGAGACCGTGACAGTTGGCGCAGCGCAGCTCTTTATAGATTTTGCGGCCAACTTCCACGCGTTCTTGTTCGTCTGCCCAATAGGTTACCACTTTTGTGGTATCATCCTGCTCCAACAGATCGTAATCGGCAAATTCATCCATTAAATAGGCACCGATGTCGCTCATTTGCTGGGCGGTCAAATTGTACTTCGGCATGGTGGTTTTCGGCTGCATGGAATGCGGATCCGTCAACATCCGGGGAATCCAATTCTCCTGAACCTTGTTGCCTATCTTGCCCAGATCCGGGGCATCTTTGCCGCCTTTTTCGTTGAACGAGTGACAGGTGATACAAAACGCCAAACGCAGGACGCCCTTGCCGCGGTCGGGGTCACCCTCGGGAAACGCAACCGTCGTATCGGCATCTGTCTGCGCGGCACTTAGATAGCCGACCAGCGCATCAATGTACTTTGCATCAATCTGATATTTGGGCATCCTGGCGTTGGTCATGTAGCTCTTGGGATCGGTCAGCCAGCGTCGCAGCCATTCCTCACTGACTTTGTTGCCGATACGCCTAAGGCTCGGGGCCGGCCGAAAAAGTGCCCTTTCGGACAGGTTTTTGACGTAATGACATTGCGTGCACTGGTACTCTCGCAACAACGATTTGCCGTGGGAAAGATCCGGGGCACCCGCCAGAGTTTCCTGCGTGTGGCATTTTGAGCAAGCACCCTGAGTCAGCTCCCCCTGAAGAAAATCGCCCGCATGCGCTTCCTTTGCAGTCAGGGCTTCCCCATTGCCGCCATGACAAGTGGTGCAGCCAAATTTTTCTGTCGTGTGCTCCTTAAGGTACTGTGCTGGATGCGCTTTCAGAGGATTCTCGTCTCCAAACATGGATGTGTCTTCCATGGCGACATGACACGACGTGCACCTGTCGCGGACACCGAGCTCCGTCACAGTCACTTCCTGAATCTCACTGGTGGAAACATCCACATGTGCGGTGTCTCCTCCCTGCGCCCGATAGGTCTGCTGGTAATCCCGCCAGGACGGCTGCTTCTCGCAGGAGGCAAAAGAGAAAGCGACAATGCCCAGCACAGCTAGCGATCGAAAGCAAACTCTTACTCGACTTATCCTAATCATTTTTCAATCTTTCATTCCGGAGGTAGGTCAGCAAATCCTGCATCTCTTTTTCGCTAAATCGCGGCATTGCAACGCCGACCTTCTTCATCAGCAGTCGCATTCTGCGGTTGTGGTTCCACATGGCGGTTGCGGCTTTGATATAGTTTGCGGCATAATCTGACCGAGCCAGATCGGCAGCGACGTTGCCACCCAACCCCCGAACTGAATGGCATTCCACACACCCCTTTTTACCAAATAGTAACTTGCCAGCGGCGACATCGCCGCTCTGTTGAACAAAGTTCAGAAAATAAAGATAGGCAACCAGGTCGGCCATCTCATTTCCCTCGAAGATGGGTTGCTTGACTCGCAGCTCTATCATCTTTTTCCAAATCTCCGGCCCATGATTCCACATCTCGCCGGCGATACGAGTGACGCCAAGATGGAATTGTACCTTGGTTAAGTCGGGGCCAACTTTGGTTCCTTTAGCCCCAATTTTGTGGCAGTTAGAACAACTCTTGCTGACAAACAATTCTTCTCCCACGATCGGTTTGCCGGGCGTCAGGTACTTTTGAACATTTATTTGGTAGGCGCTGAGCTCCTTCAAATAAGCCAGAAGGTCTACTAATTCGGTGCCCGTGAATTTGGGTCGTGGTATGCCGAACGAGGCCATGACGGCGCTCATCGCGATGCCGTGGTTCCACATCTTCTGAGCTAGTGAAAGAGGATTGGCAAATGCCTTAACCTCATCCAGGGCCGGTACCCCCTTTTTCCCACCATGCACCCCAATCGAATGGCAAACAAGACATCGCTTTTGTTCGAGCACGGTGCGCCCCCTGACCGCATCGCCGGGCTCATCCAGATAGTTCAGAAAATAAATGAATGCGATCAAATCAGCCATGTCTTGCTCAGAGAAGATAGGCATCTCCTGTGGCTTCTGCATCACCTGGCTCATTTCAGGGGTATGATTCCACATCATCGCCACAATCCCGGCCGGTCCCCGTTGCGCCTGGGTCTTCCCGAGGTCGCGGCCGATGGTTCCGCCCTTTCCGAAAAGAGCGTGGCAGTTGACGCACCCTTTGTTGACAAAAACTTTCTGACCGGCCAGAGGATCATTCGGTAGGGTGATATCTTGAGCAACACCCTTCCCACTCGTGAAAGCAAGGACACTTATCGTCCCCAAAAATATGATTGCGTGTTTCATATTACGATTTGCCATGATTAGACGAAATACGGTTGCGCCGGAGCCCGACGAAGACATAGGTCAGAACGCCGACCAGCGTCCAGAAGACCGGGATGGCCACCAGGCTAATGCCCACCGAAGCCCCTGGAACATCGTTCAGTTTGATGGAGAGGAACAGCAAGTGAAAAATCCACAGACTGAGACTGATAACAAACATCCAGAGCATTGAAAGCGAAATGATTTGTGCTACAAAAATCACATCGTTGATTCTCTTTTTCGAAGCTTTCCTGGCCATCTTTCTTCCTACGTTGTTGATGCTTCCGGCAAATATTTCTTCACCCGTTCGCTGACTTCTGTCACCGAAGTCTCTCTACCCTCTCGAATCTCCCAGATTGAGATAATCGGGAAAAACTTGGAGAACAGCAGGAACCCCAACACAAAGACCGCCACGGCACCGATGAACAATCCCCATTCGGTCACAGTGGGAATATAAAGGCCGCCAGGGACCGATAACCGCGGGTTTGAGAGGGAGGGTACGACGATGATGAGTCGCTCCAGCCACATGCCGATGACCACAGTCGTCGAGGCGACCAACACGCCGGTGATATTACGCAGCCCTTTGAAACTGAGGAAAACCACCGGGACAACAAAATTGCACAAAATCATCCCCCAGAAGAAGACAGCATATGGTCCGGCGAACTTGTAAAAGAACACCTTCATTTCATACGGCTCATGACCGAAGAAGCCGGTGAGATATTCGGAAAAGGTAAAATAGAACCAGAGCAAAGACATGATCAGCAGCAACCGCCCCAGATAGAGAAAATGCACCTCTTTAAGGTATCCCTCGAGGTGGAATATTTTCCGAAATGCCAGCATCACCAGTATTAGCGCCGCGATTCCGGAGAAAATCGCGCCGACCACGAAATATGGCCCAAAGATGGTGCTGTGCCAGCCCGGCTGCAAGGTCATGGAAAAGATGTAGGAGATCACTGTGTGCACGGAAATGGCAATCGGGATCACCATGACCATGAGAATGCTGATGGCGCGTTCGAGGACTTTGTGCTGCTTTTCCGTCCCCTGCCACCCCCAGGCGAGAAACTTGTAGAGCCAGTGCGGCCGCGTGTCGCGATCACGCAGAATGGCGATATCGGGAATCATCGGCACATAAAGATAGATCGTGCTGGCGGTGAAATAGGCGGTTATCGATGTTACATCCCAGAGCAGCGGCGACTGCAGCCGTCCCGAGGTAAAGATATTCAGAAGACGATCCGGTCGTCCTAAATCGATGATCGGATGCAGACCACCGATAGCCAGAACGATAGCGGTGATGACTTCCGCCATGCGGGTGATGGGGCGCCGCCACTCGGCTTTGGATAGACGCAGAATAGCGGAGATGAGCGTCCCAGCGTGGCTGATGCCGATAAAGAAGACAAAGTTGACGATATAAAATCCCCACGAGACCGGTTCGTTCATGCCGGTAACGCCCAGGCCAAAATAGACCTGACGAACAAAAAGCAGCCCCGCCGCCATGATAATGGCCAGTAAAACCGCCACACTGACGTAGAATCCGCGTCCGGTTTGCTCGATGGGACGAATTAGAAGCGCATCTTCTTCTTGCAGATCTCTATACATCCCGCTCTTCCTCAGATAGATAATAAACCTTGGGTTCCGTGCCGAGGTCTTCCTGCAACCTGAAAGCGCGCTCACTCCTCGCCAGCCGGGCCACGACCGAGTTGGGATTGTCCAGGTCACCGAAGTAGATGGCATCGGTCGGGCAACTCTCGGCGCAGGCCGGAATCACGTCGTCATCGCGCAGGTCTCTTCCCTCGGCTTTTGCCTGTTCGCTGCCTTTTTGAATGCGATGGCTGCAGAATGTGCATTTTTCCACGACGCCGGCCGGCCGCAATGAAACGTCGGGATTGTGGGCCTTCTCCATGCTTTCCGGCCATTCCGGTTCATACCAGTTAAAATATTTCACTGTATACGGACAGGCCGCCATGCAATACCGGCAGCCGATACAGCGGGGGTAGATTTGCGCCACGATGCCGTCCTCACTGTGATAGGTAGCATGCACCGGACAGACTTTGGTGCACGGGGGGTTATCGCAGTGCATGCAGGGACGCGGCATATATCGCACCTTAACATCCGGGAACTCGCCTTCTGTCTCCACCACCAGATCCATCCAGGAGATGGCCCGCCCCTGTTCCGCTTCCTCAGGGCTGACCTGAGGGATATTGTTTTCCTGCTTGCAGGCGGTAACGCAGGCACCACACCCGGTGCATTTGTCCAAATCGATAACCATTCCCCATCGGGGCATATGCAACTCCTTCTTTAGGAAATCTCCAAGAAGATGACCTTTTTAAGAAGGTCACGTCTCATGAAGCCCTCTTATCTTTACGCTTTATACATTCTAACTCTGGTACTGGCCTTCACGGGCACGCCGCTCAAACGGTCGAAGTCATTCGCCAGTATTGTATGCGGATTCACCCCCCGGTTTTTTGCATGTTGGCCTAAAGCTGTGTGTCCTAATCCAACCGGCAAATTGACCATCTCCGGCTGGACGCCGGGGAAAATCCGCGCCCGCACCCGCAGTCGGCTTACCGGCGACTCGATCCAGATCCAGTCGCCATCGGCTATCTTCAGGTCCCGGGCCGTTGCCGGATGAATCTCGGCCCAGGAATTCCAGCGCACATATTGCCTGAACCCGACCATTTCCATCAGCATGGGGGCGTTAGCCCCGGCGCCGTCTCCGAGTATATTGATCTCGTATGGAACCAGGTAAAAAGGATAATCGAATTCGTCACCGTCAAAACTCGGCGGTTCGTAGTGCGGCAAATAGAGGACGTCACCACGCGCGCCGATCTTCAAGTTATTGATCATGCTGCCGAGCACGAATTCTTCCGAGGTTTGTTTGACCCGCGCTCCTTGGGCGGCAAACTTGCCAAACTGATTCTTCAAGCCCGTCATGTAAAACTCGAATTTCGCCGATGGCGTCGCGAAAACTGGCTTTTGCGAGCTCCGCTTGCTAGCGGGTTCGACCCAGCCACCTTCCTCAACCAGATGCTTCCAAAAATCCTCAAAAGTGGCGTGATGCGGGTATCGCCAGCCGCGCTCCTCGAGGTAAGTCACCCATGCCTCGTCAAACTCGTTTTGAATCACCACGCCGCGGCCGGATTTAAAAACCCGTTCGGCAGCCCATTTGATCGCGGCCGCATAGTCGCCAAAAGGCAAAGACGCAGCCACGATGCCCCCAAGATTCTTAGCCAGGGTCAAAACGACATCGCCGGTTTGCTTTGTGTCAGCAATGGGTTTAATGACCGGCTCGCTGACGCCAAAGTAATCAAAGGGGACATACGGCCCACCGAAATCTTCCTGCCAGCCTTCGAGATAATGGCAATCCGGCAGGATCAAATGAGCGAATTCACTCGATTCATCGAGAAAGGTACTGAAGCTCACGACCAAAGGAATTTTGTCTAATGCCTCCTTCATCGCAGTGCCATTGGCAAGTTCGAAGACCGGATTGGATTTGTACAAAAACAGCATCTCAACCGGATACGGATGCTCCGAAAGCAGATGTTCCGCCAGATTGGCTGGCAGATGTGTTGAGAGGGGGAAGGTCTTCGTTTGGCTCCAGTCGATTCTCGGCTCACCAATACTCAATTTTGCTGCCTCATCCAGCTTTGCCTCTGGCCAGTCCGACAATGGCAAGCCATCCCGTTGCTGAAATCCCCCTAGCGTTTCAATGCTGCCAACCAGCGCATTCAATGCATGAATGGCCAGTTGAGCGTAAAAACCATTGGTCTGCCGGGCAACGCCGGCGCCACCGATAGCAACCGCCGGGCGATTGGCGGCAAACTTTCTCGCCAACTGGACAATGTCCTCGATGGTAACCCCGGTCATGCGCGATACCGCTTCAGGGTAATAGTCCGAAAGGACCAGGGTCTTAAAACCAACATGCTTGATCCCGGATTCATCGATCCAGTCTTCAAATCCAAATGTAGATTGTTCAATAAACTCTTTGTCGTACAGCTCCTCCTGAATGATCATGTATGCAATGCCGAGGGCGAGGGCGCCTTCACTGCCCACCTTGACCGGCACCCATTTATCCGCCTTCACAGCGGTAGCAGACATGCGAGGGTCGATCTGCACCAACCGCCCCCTCGGTTGCCCGGTGCGGTCGCGGAGACCGGTCAATTGCCGCGAAAACCAGACCTGCGAGCTTTCTGCTTCCAGCAGGTCGGCACCGAAACTGAGCACAAATCGAGCGTTCGCCATATCCACGCCCGGGATGTCATCATACCCCTGCATGAACCGGAAAACAGATTTCCGGTTGTCCCAATCGTCGGTGCGGATGTAATTGGGGCTGCCATAGGCGGTGAGAAATTGCTGGTAGATTCTAGAGAGCAGCCCGCGCGAACCGCCGTCCAGAAAAACCGCCCGATGGGCATGGCCGGCTCGCCGCATCACCGCTAATTGATTGCCAAGCATCTCCAAAGCCTCGTCCCAGGAAATCGGTTGCCAGTCGGTCGAGCCCGGGGCGCCGACCCGTTTCATGGGTCCGCGCACTCGGTCCGGACTGTAGAGAAGCTGCAAGCCGGCGTTGCCGGCCGCACAAACACCGCCTCGATTCAGAGGATAGAGCGGATTACCCTGAATACTGACCGGCAGGCCGTCGATGCACCTGACGTTCAAGCCGCAGCCGCCCGGGCAGAGCTGGCAGATGGAGGGTGACCAGGATTCTAAACCGGGAGGTTCGGCCAATCTGTCGCTTAACTCACCGCCCTCCACCATAGCCCAGAGCCGTTCAACCAGCCAATTCGACCCGACGGTGACAGCACCCGCGGCGCCCATATATTTCAGAAAATCTCTTCGTTCCATAAATTGACCCTACCTGTGGCAATCTACGCAGTCCACTGAGGCCTGTTTTTCTTCGTGACAAGCCAGGCAATTGTTCATCTTTATTTCCATGAAGGGCTGTGTGATCGGCTTATCGTAATCGGCTACCTGGCCATGGCACTCCACACAGTTGAGTTTCGCGATAGCGGTATGTCGGCGGTGGGAAAAATAGGCGTGCGATTTGACCCGATAGACTCGTTGCCAGGGTATTTCCTGATTCGACCTGTAGTAACTCTGAATCTTGTCTTTTTCCGGTTTACGATAAATGACGTCTTCGTGACAACGTACGCACGTTTTCACTCCGGGCATTCCGGCTCGAGCATATTGCTCTGACAAGGGGTGACAGGTCACACAGGCCACGTGATTCTGGATGTGCTTCTGATGATTAAATGCAATGGGTTGCTCGAGCTTATCGCCGCGGGCAATCTGAAAAATAAACCCGAGCAGTATGAGTAACCCCAGACCGACGACGAAATACCACCTGACCGCTATCGTTTGCATGTTCGTTTCTTCTTTTCCACACTAGCGTTTCATCGAAAAATCGACTGTCACCTCACCTTTTTCAGGAACCGTGACCTCTTGCGGTGCCCCTTTGAGTTTTTGGTGCCAAACTTTTAGCGTATACTTTCCGGCCGGCACATTTTCGATAATAAACGTACCATCCTTGTCAGTCTTGAAAAAGTATGGGTTTTGTAAGGTGACCACCCATGCTTCCATTTCAGGATGGACGTTGCAAAGCAGCACTGATTCACATCCCTTTTCCTTAAATGTGTAGGAGCGTTTTTGCCCTTTGGGCCAGGTGCCAAGGTTAAATTTCTCGGCGCATTTGTCGGGCGAAAAAACGTTGTGCAACACGTCGTCGCTGTTCATGAAATCGACGGTGGCTCCCACCAGAATGGGTAGGACATGTGGTAGAAACGTCAAATTTTTCTGATCGATTTCTGCGTGCTCTTTGGGTGCTTTAAATTCACCCGGCATCTCATCGATGTAGACCACTACGTCTCGTGCATCTCGCGCGCCCTTCACCGTGACCTTTCCTTTGAGAGTGCCCGCGAAGACCGCATCTTGCTGCATGGTCATGCAGGCGATTACAAGCAAGGAAACGATTATTGCTGAGAGTTTCATTTTGGTTACTCCTTTCTGATGTGCGTTTCTGTGCAACTGCCGCCGCCCAAATCGGGGAGGTTGGAAGCGATGATTGCGGCAGTCACACAGAAACCGTTCATGACAACTATATACCAAACTGCAGTTGTAAATCAAACAGGTCCTTATTCTTGTTGACATCGTCCAGCGGCCGGAAATACTCTGCGGTCAAACGTACGTTGGCGCGCAAAACAACCGTGATCGCCGGAATCAGGAACGACTGTGCATCGAGATTGTCGTCCGTGTTCTTGTCGGTATACTCAAATCGCATGAGCCCAATCAGCCATGGATAGAAGACATAGTTGCCCTGGGCATACCAGACCAGGGAGTTACGATCCGGGGTATCCGTAATGCTGGATGTCATGTACATTACCGTGCTATTCAGGATGAAGCGGTCATACCACAGGTCCAGCGTGCCGCCGCCGACCGTAAAATCCTCATCGATGCCGGCATCATCCGAGGCGGTGCCATGATAAACGAAGCCGCCCAGCGTGACATTGTTGTCCTCATAAAAGGCGGAAGATTGGCTCTCGCCACCTTCGGTCCCGCCGATCTGTCCCAGACCGCCAAATTTGTAGTTGAACGTGGCGTAAACATCTTTGCTGCTGTTCTTATCGCTGGTTCCCTGTCCGTTGACGACTCCTAATTGGAAACGGTAACCACCGCGGCCATTGACGCCATTGTTCGTGTCCCAGAATTCCAGACCGGTATGCTGGTCACGCAAGCGCCAGCGATTCCGGCTGCGGAAACTGGCGACGTTGTAGTGATTGCGTGTCAGGCGGTGGTGTTCGGGTGTCGGATCGGGATGCGTGGTGCCCGCCTGAATATGCCATTTTGGATTAAAATCCCATTGGAAGGTAAAAGGAAAGGCCAATTCCGTATCGTTGTCCTCGTTCTCAAGTTCCACTTCCCCGATGAAAGAAGCGTTCTCGCCCAGAGTGCCACCGTAAAGAACTTCCAGTTCATGCGGGAATTCAAATTCAGACTTGACGGCGCCATCAGGTTTGTAGTTGATGCGGCCGACCGGTTGGATGGCAATAGGAAGGTTTCCCGGAATGTCTGACGGCCAAATGGCGTCGGGCCAAACTCTCTTGTAACTTTCTGAGCCCAGCTCAACCGGTTCCTCTTTGCGAAAATTCTCATCGCCGCCAGGAAAGCGAAACCCGTTGTTCTTAAATGCTTTGCCAAACGCATTCAATTTCGGATAGGCGTAATGGCAAGTGGCACAACTTGTCTTGTACTTACGCGCCCAGACCGGTATGGCTTGTGCTTCTCTGACCGATAAGAACGACGTACCCAAGACGGATAGCGCGAAGGCTATGCTCAAAGATACGACCTTTGATTTTTGCATGACAATCCTCTGAGTTAGGGAGTCAGTTAGTTGATTAGAAAGCACCCAGGGATTATTCAAAGCTCATGCCAGAAAAACTAGCGTGTTGCCATAAATTTCAACCCATTTATTTTTAAATACTTAAATAACTTATTCAAGAGACGGGATAGTGAAATAAGACAAGAAACCGTCACATCCTAGGTGGCAGGATGCCACAGAAAAAGAGGCAGATCTTAACGATAGTCGTTGGAATTGATGCCGTATTTTTTCATGAGCCGCTGCAGGCTTTGGCGCTCAATCTCAGCTTCTTTGGCGGCGGCGGTGACGTTGCCCTGATGGGCCTGCAACCGTTCGATAACGAACTTCTTCTCGAACGCCTCAATGACATCCCGACGGGCAACTTGTAGAATGGGACTCGGGATGGGAATATCGATGGTCGCTAGGGGGTCGACTTGGTTCAGGTTAGACGGCAGTGAAGCGGAGGTCAGCACGTCGCCTTTCTCGATGGCGACACCATGTTCGATGGCGTTTTCGAGCTCTCGAACGTTGCCGGGGAAAGGGTAGTTCTGCAAGAGCTTGAGGGCTGCCTCAGAAATATTGCAGGTGTTCTTATGCAAACGCTGGCTGTATTTTTGCAAGAAATGTTGCACCAGAAGGGCGATGTCAGACGAGCGTTGCCGTAGCGGTGGGAGAATGATGTTAAAGACATTAAGCCGGAAAAAAAGATCCTCCCTAAAATGGCCATGCCGGATTTCTACCTGTAAATCTTTGTTGGTGGATGCGACAAAACGGGCCTGAACACGAATGGCATCGTTGCCGCCGAGGCGTTCAAAGCTTCTTTCCTGCAGTACACGCAGCAGTTTCTTCTGCAAGTTGTGTGACATGTCACCGATCTCGTCGAGATAAATGGTGCCCTGCCTCGCCACTTCGAATTTGCCCAGCTTACGGCGATCTGCTCCCGTGAAGGCCCCTCTCTCGTGCCCGAACAGTTCACTTTCAAGCAAATTTTCCGGGAGAACGGTGCAATTGATCGCAACAAATGGCTCTGCGGTATTGGGTCCGCTGTTGTGGATTGCGCGCGCCACCAATTCTTTGCCTGTGCCACTTTCGCCAGTGATGAGCACGTTGGTCTCATTCGGAGTGGTGGTAATGGTCCCGATGACTTTATAAATCTCATGCATTTCGGGGGCATTGCCGACCAGTTCGTGATCACGAACGGGCTGGGTCAACCTGGCTCTGAGATCTTCTACTTCAGCGCGCAAACTAACCATCTCCAGTGCGCGGCGAGCCACCACCTTGACTTGCTCGACATCGAGCGGTTTGGTCAGATACTCATAAGCGCCCAGTTGCACGGCCTTCACGGCAGTCTGCATAGTACCATAGCCTGTAATCACGATGACCGGCACGTTCACCCCTTTCTCTTTCATCACTTCCAGCGCTTCCAAACCTGAGGTTCTGGGCATGGAGACGTCCATGAAAATGAGGGCCGGCTGCTCGGCCTCGAGCTTTTCCAATGCTTCCTGGCCATCGGCTGCACTTACCACCTCAAAACCATCCTTTTCGAAAGTCTTTCGAAAAGCGAACTGGATATTCTTGTCGTCGTCAGCGACAAGGATTTTCTTTTTTTTCATCTACGTAACCGGCATGACGATTGAAAAACAACTCCCTTCTGCCAATTTGCTGGTCGCGAGCACCAAGCCATCGTGTTCGCTGGCCACTCGCCTGACGAAAGAGAGGCCTAACCCCGTACCATCTGTTTTCGTCGTATAGAATGGGTCGAAGATGCGCTCGACCGTTGTCTCTGGAATGCCACAACCAGAGTCCTTTATATCGATTTGGACCACTCTCGTTCCCGACGTGAGCACGACATCATGAACGTCAAAGTCCGTCACATCCCCTTTGGTTACCGCCACCTCGCCAACCGACCGCAGAGACTGCTGTAAAATGCGCAAACGGGTACTGATGGTGATGCCACCCTTTCCATCAACCGCCTGGGCGGCATTCAAGAGAAGATTCACGATGGCTTCTTTCATGTGCTCCGGGTCGAGTTCGAGCAGGGGTAGGTTTTCAGCCAACTCTTGTTGCAGCGAAATTCCCCGCTTGTCGATTTCGTGGCGAGCCAACTCAATCGCTTCTCCGGCAATATCGTTTACATCTGTAAGACACCGCTTCATTGGAGAAGGCCGGGCTAACTGAAGCAAATCCATGACGACGGTTTCCATTCGGTGCAACGAATTCAAGGCGACCTCAAGAGATTCCGATTCCGAGGCAAGCACTCCCTCCGTTGTTGCCAGAAGCTGCAAGATCATCGTCACAGAAGTGAGCGAGTTGCGCATTTCGTGTGCGATAACGGCCGCCATTTCTCCGGTTGCCGCCAGCCTTTCGGAATGCACCAATTGCTCCTGCAAGCGCCTGCGCTCCGTAACATCTGTGATGATTTCCAGAATTTGCTCCACACGCCCCTTGCTTTTTATGGGGACAGACATGTGTTCAAAGTAGCGTTTTTCACCCTCCGAGGTCACACGCGAAGAAACCTTTCTTTGCATCTTGCCAGATTGAAACGCTAAGTCGCCGGGGCAGTGTTCGCAAACCTCACCATCGCCGAGTACATCCTTACAGCTTAGACCCACGGTCTTGTTCACTGGCTTGCCACTTATTTTTTCTAGCGCTGCGCTCGCGGAAAGGATTTTGAAATTTCGATCCAACAGGAGAAAACCGCTTGGTACGTTGTCCAGGATCGCTCGCAGTTTGTCTTTTTCCGCACTCAACTCTCTGGTTCGCTGCTGTACGGTGTTTTCAAGTTGCCCACGATGACGGGCTATTTCTTCTTCCCGCTGCTGCAAGGATTCAGCCATGACATTAAACTGCCCGGCAAGCTGTTCAATCTCGTCGTGTGTCTTGATGTTTACACGTGCCCGGTAGTTACCTTCCGCAATAACACTAGCCTCGCGTTCGAGTTTTTCGAGCGGTTCAGTAAATTGCCGTGTGGCCCAATAAGATAGTAGTAGCGCCACCACCAGGAAAGTGGTAGACACAATGACAAAAAAGAGCCCAAAGGTTTTCGTCTCGGCAAAGATTTCCTTTTTCGAAACACTGCGTAGGAGCGTGTATCCGCCAAAACCAGATTGCTCATCAAAGAGCGGCGCGTGGGCCACGATTTCATCGTTGAATTCCAAAGTGCGGGCAGACGTTGCAGAGAGTAGTTTCCGAGCTTGCCCGCTGCCATAATCTGTTTGCAGATTGAGACTGTCCTTTGAGGCAAGCAAACGGTTCCAATCTTTCTTCTTGGTGGAATGGTAGAGATACGTGCCTTCAGAATTCACCAGCATGATATTTCCGTCGAGGTTATGTGCCGTCTCCTGCTCAATGACATCAAAGAAAGCTTCTGCTTTGATGTGGAAGACCAAAATACCGGTCAACTTGGGTTGACGGACAGGATAAACGCAAACAATGCTTGGCAGCAGGTTCTCATGCTCAGGTCCTCTGAACTCCGCCGGTAGAACGAGCACTCGTTTCTCAGGGTTCCGATCTACCAGGTAAAAATAGAGTGTCGAACCGGTTTGATTGAGCTCTGACGGTAGATGCGAGCGATACCCGTTTTTACCATATTGTTCGACCACAAAATATTCATCGCCCAGGCGGTCAAAATATTTGATTTGGTAAAATAGTTGCTTCTGTTGCGCGAAGGTGATAAGGTCCGGCTGAACGTCCTGCAACGCCCTGGAGAGACCCAGACTGTCCCCGGCATCGACCGCATAGATGAATTTCTGAAACGAGGCTGATTTAGTTAGGAGATCGACGCTTTCCTCAAAGCCGGCAATGAAGTTGGCGACTCGCGCCTTTGTGGTCAACAAATCGTGATTCAGGTCTTCGATAGCCACCCGCCGCAGGGTGGCTATGTTAGAGGTCAGTCCAAATAGCCCCACGATGATCACGGGGAGAATGGAGAGTGCGGTGAACGCGATCGCCAGCTTGCCGCGGATTTGCAGTCGTAGAATTCTGTTTAGGTTAGGTCGCATAGGTCCCTGATGATAGCTGTGTTCGCCTGTAAGCAGCAGTCACCCATGGTGCTGTATGATTTATCAATAAGTTAGGAAAAGTGCAACTAGTTTGGACAGCTCAGGCGTGGTGAGCCGAAGCAACGTTGTAAAAATTTCACTAACGCAGGGAAAGTGACAAGAAGAGAGTGAAGTTCAGGAAGGGTTGGAAACCTTCGGCAAGGGCCGTACAGGCAAGACGACTTCAAGGTCCTCAGTTTTGCTGAGGGCTTCTTCGTAATCTCCAGCATCCGTAATGCGCAGGGGCTGGTCTCTTGCAATGTGTGCATCCTGGTCAGCGCGGGGCTCACCGAGTAACAGGGCCAACTGTTCACCAGGACGAGGGGCGCTTGCTCTGGTTTCTTGCTCTTCGCTTTTGGTTTCGCATTCGGTCGGCCTGAGGTCGTGGTTGATCAACTCTATGGAGGTTCGGGTTTCAATCTCGTCTTCCAGCACGACGACTCTCTCCAGCGCGATGACCGCTTCATCCAGCGTGGCAATAAAGTCCGCATCCAAGTGCGGTGAATCAGACAGAGCTTGCAGGAGATGTGTGAAGAGCTTGCCCGTTATCTGTTCGATGCCGTCGAAACCGTGCACCATCGCCAAATCGCGGACGCCTGTCAGTAATCGGCGGATGTCACGGAGGTGGTTCTTATTGCGGGGATCTTCGGCCAGGCTGCTTAACGAACGACGTGTTTGGAGAAGGGCATGCAGCACTTCCCGAAGAAAGTAGACTTGCAGATCGGTAGTCATGGTAGACAATAGCCGGGGACAGGCTAAAAGAGCTTATCAAAATATTTGACAGCCTCTTTCACCGTTGAAAAGTTTTCGCCCTTTTCGACTTCGCTACCGGCAGTTTCATTCCTGTCTTTTCCGGAACTTGTGGCTTCGGCGGCTTCGTCCCGATTCTCGCTCCCCGTTTCGGCCAGGAGTTCGAGAATGTTGACAAACTTTTCTTTGATTTCTTCGGCTTTTTGATCCGCCCTTGTTTCCCCGGCAACCATATCGCGCAGGGTTGGCGGAATTTGCCCCAGGAGGTCCAGGAAGCTCTGAGAAAGATCAAATTCGTCTTTCAGAGCGCTGTCAGTAATCTCCTCAGATAGTTCTGTGAACTCCGCTATTTTGCCATAGCCGAACAGCTCCGCGGAACTGTAGATGGAGGAACAAGCGTTCTTCATGTCAAGCAAGCGTTTTTCATTTGCGCTGCGGTTGCCCAGGACAAGGCCCTTAACAGCCTCCTCGAGAAGCATGACGTCTGTATCTGACTCCTCCATAAAGATATCGGAAAAAACCTTGCTGGCCTTTTTCTTTTTTTCCGGATCAGCCGCCTCCGGAACGGGGAGCGACATTGCACCCTCACTTGACGCAACCGGCGGAGGGCTCATTGCAAGTGACTGTTTCGGTGCGCCCGCGTTCAGAGCACGTTCGATTTCTGCCGCTGATTTTTTCCCCGGCTGTAGGCACGTCACGATCAGCATCACTCGCAGCGAATCGCCCATCGATTCATCCAGGCGCGCACCCCAAATAATTTTGGCAGACGGGTCAAGCTTGTCGGCAACTGTCTTCATAACTGTCTTGGCCGCCTTGAGAGACAATTCGTGACCGCCCGTGATGTTGATGAGTGCGCTCTGCGCGCCAGTGATATCGACATCCAGCAGGGGGTTCTCCAGGGCTTTGGTTGCCGCCTCTTGCGCATTCATGTCGTTCTCGCTTTCGCCCAGCCCGATCATTGCCAAACCGCCCTCCTGCATAATGGTACGAACATCGGCAAAATCCAGGTTGACCAGGCCCTTCTCCGTTACCAGCTCGGTAATTCCCTTGACGGCATTGACCAAGATCTCGTCGGCGACCTTGAAGGCGGAAGTTAAGGGCAAATCCGGCACCAAATCGAGCAATTTGTCATTCTGAACGACGATGACCGTCTCTACGCTTTCGCGTAAATGGTCCAATCCTTTGCGAGCATTGTCCCAGCGGATAACGCCTTCATCGCTGAAGGGCAGCGTCACGACTGCGATGGCCAGAGCGCCAACTTTCTTGGCGATCTCAGCGATGATCGGGGCGGAACCCGTACCGGTGCCGCCGCCCAAACCACACGTAATGAAGACCATGTCGCTACCTTCCAGCATCGCTTCAAGTTCAGTATGACTTTCTTTGGCAGATTCTTCACCTTTGATGGGGTCGCTGCCGGCGCCCAAGCCATTCGTAATGTTTCGCCCTATGAGTACCTTGTGGTCTGACTTGGCATAGAGCAAGTCTTGTGCGTCGGTGTTGACGGCAATAACCTCAACGTCTTTTGCCCCCACCTCCAGCAACCTTGAAACCGTGTTGTTACCGGCACCCCCACTGCCGACGATGCGAATCATCGTCTTGTGCGAGCCAAGGACCGCTTCCAACTCTTTATCTGTGTCTTTGGACGTTGTCGACATCTGTGCTATAGCCATGGTTGTTACTCTCTTGTCTAGAAGGCTCAGGTTGCGTGGTCACTTCAATGCTCAATCTTGAGGTCCAAACTATGAACGATTCTTTCACTCAATGCTTCCAGGCTTGTCAGCCGTTCTGTGAAAGGCGGTGTTTCTACGGCCGTAACGTTGGTGAGCGACCGAAACACTTGAAGAGCTTCGGTCATCACGTTCAGGTCGCTTTCAGTAAATTTGTATTGGACATTCGCGGCACTCTGAGAGATGGTGAGCAGCAAGTCCGGAAAACGCGCCATTGCTTCAATGTCGAGCTTAAGGGCCAGGCTGTGCAGTGCGTTTGCCGCCAGCTCGATGTCCTCAAGGGCCAGGATAGCTGAGCCGTTAGCAGCAAGATTTCCTATTGACTCCTCGATAACGCTGATGTAGAGACGGGCCTGCCTCTTGTAGACAGAAAGCGGTGAGGTGCCATCCTCTGTGACACTGGTGACAACTATCGCTTCTTCCGTCGGTGCAGGTGCCTTGGCGACGCTTTCGGAGAGCTGGTAAGGTTCGGCACCGATGCCGGTGGACTCTTCGGTCTTATAGTCCAGGGAGAGGAAATCATCGACTACTTCATCCGTCTGCTCGGGACCGGCAGGGTCCGCAACAATGTTATCGTCCAGGTCAATCCCGGTGGACAAGTCGTGCTCATCGTTGCCGCAGACTTCGGCGAGCAGATCCAGAATTTCTTGATCATCTTCTCCGGGCAACTTAAAGTCCGGGTTATCAATGCTTTCGGTTAAGGGACCCTCCATCGTATCAGTCTGCGGCGCCTCAACATCGTCGTCGAGCATTTCGTTTTCGTCGATAGGCTGAAATGGCTCAGGGTCAGCCTGGGCTTGTGGCGGCATAGCCCCCTCTGCTTGCGGCGTGACAACCACCTCGGCATGATTTAATCCATCCCTTTTCTGGGGCAGGCATGCTTCCGTTTGGGATTGTGTCGTTGGTTCAGCCATTGCTACCTTTTCTGCGGGAGCCGTTGCCGAAACGTGCGGACTTAATATCTCTTCAGTTAGAGATTTCACGGTCTCGACATCTACTTTTTCCAGATTTCCCAGCATGATCGTGTCGCCGGCCTTCTTCAGGCCATGTGCCAGGGGAACGACCTGACCTTGGGTGGCTTGCTCTTCTTCTGCCAGTTGCTGCAGCCCTTTTTTTGTCTTCAGAGCCAATTGTTCCACGGCCTCGACGCCATGAATCATCGCCGAGATCCCGATGGCATCAACCAGCTCCAAAACCTGCTTGAAGGCCCGTTTCCACGTTTTTTCTGTATAGTCAGCCGTAACCAGAGTGTCGAGTTCATGAAGCTTGCGTTGCAAGTCCTGTTGGAAGCTCTCGACCAGACTTTCAGGCTCGCGGTCAGGTCTCTTGACCTCTTGTGCCATCGGCGTAGCAGCAACGACCGTCGGTTGCACGAGTTCATAAGAACTGCCTTCGTCAGAATCGTTTTCGGATTCATCTTCGGGTACGACTTCCATGTCGTCGCCAGCACGCAGGAAAACATCCGGTTCCCCTGATTCATCGTGCTCCGGAAAATCTTCACGACCTTCCTGGTTCGGCTCCGTCATTTCTTCTTCCGGGTCCTCGGAAGGCAGTTCTCGAAACTCGCGAGAGGCCGGCACAAGCGGTTCTGCCAACCCAAGATAAGACCTGATCTGGGTCATGCTCTCTGCGTCCTGGAAAGCCAGCAATGCACTGTTAAACATTGAGTGCGCCAATGCCTCAATCTCGGCTTTCATGCGTTCTCGGTCCACATCCGTGGCATAAAGGTAGCGCGTCCCCTGCACCAATTTCTCGTTAAACTCTGCAAACCCGTGAATCTTGCTCAGGTTTTGCAGTTCCAGGTACGAGTCAGAGGCACTGACAAGCTTGTCCATCAGGTTGCCGATCAGAAGATAGTGATCTTTCTCGGGCCCATAAAGTTGGGTCAAAACCAGGTCTAACTCGCCTTGCATGCAGTGAGAAAAATAGCTGTTCGGGTGAAAAAAACGGTGAACAAGCTCTTTGTGAAAGTGCTGCTCTGAAAAAATTGTCGGGTTCATCGCATTCTGTCTGTTTTGCTGATCATGCATGTCAGTTTCTATAAGTGTCATATAGTTTCAAGATGGCAGGTATGTAACCCCGCGTTTCTTCATACAAAACCTCATTGTCTCGACCGCTTGCCAACCACATCGCCGCACGGACCGCGCCTCCGTTGTAGGCCGCAAGGCCACCATCCACTTCGTACAGTTCGATAAGAGAAGAAAGATAGCGGCAGCCCATCCGAATGTTGCTGACGGGGTCAAACAGAATTTTTTCAGCGCTGGTCCATTCGATCCCTTCGTTCTTGCAGAGCACGGCTCCCATGTAAGGCATGATCTGCATCAATCCCAATGCCCCGGCGGGAGAAACGACAGTCGGATCCCAGGTTAACGCGCTTTCATGCGTAATCGTGGCGCAAATGAGATCAAGGTCGAGATTTTGGTATTTCAGACTCATCTCGTAAATCGTGCCTGCTACTTGCGCTTTCTGGGTTTCGCTCATCGTCTCATTATAACGATCGATAATGCTCGTGATCTTTTTCAAAGCGGCCCGTCGCGACTGGTCCAGCGACGCGGCCTTCTGAACTTGAACCTCGAGCACCCGAAGTCCTTGTGACAATTTTGCTTCCGTCTGCTGACGGTTTATCTCGCGGGAGAAACTCATCTTCGAGACAAAAAACAGAGTCATGAGAAGAATAAAAATTGTCTTTCTAACAGTCGTTAGCACAATCAAAGCAAGCAAGTTAGATGACTCCTCCTTGACTCAAACACGGTTCGATTCTTCCAGACGTCCTCAGGCTTGCTGTGTCACTGTACTGGCTGAGGTCACTTCGGCAAGCAGATGGACCAGCTTATCGAGATTTAAGGGCTTCGTGAGCCACGCGTTAACCGCCAATTTTTCGCCGCGCGAGTAAGATTCGGGGGCACCGTAGGCAGTCATCACGATTGACACAATATCTGTCTGGCTCTTTTGAATCTCATCAATCAATTCCAACCCACTCATGTCCGGCAAGCGCAAATCCGTAAGCAGGACATCTACGCCGGCATCAGCCAACACCAATGCGCTGCGTGCGTCCGGAGCACCACAAACCTCGAAGCCCTCGAAATTCAGTATTTCAAGCAGCCCGGCAAGGGTGTTCTTGTCATCTTCAACAACCAGAACCTTACTCACGGGTGGTCCTCAGCTAGGCCAGGATTAACTCTTCTTGTTTTTGCAAAACTGCTGTAGCATCCCGGGGTTCGCCCAGAACTTCTTTGGCAAGTCCCAGGTAACTGGTTGCACCTTTGCAGTGTTTGTCAAAACCGAGCACGGGCTGGCCATGATAAGGTACTTCAGCCAGTCGTACATTCCTCGGAATCATGGTCTCAAATACCAGACCCTGCAGAGTATATCGGATCTTCTCCATGACTATTTTAGTCAACTTGCTGCGACTATCGACCATGGTCAACAAAAAACCACGGTATTTTAGCTTCGGATTGTTCTCGTTTTTTATGATACGAGTCAATTTCAGAAAGCGTCCCAGCGCCTTCAATGCATAATATTCGCATTGGATCGGCACAATGAGTGAGTCGGCAGCGATCAGCGCGTTGAACGTGAGGTTGCCAAGGGATGGAGGACAGTCAATCACAACGAAGTCGTAATTTTCCTTCAAACTGTCTAACTCCTCTTTCAGTTTCGTCTTTGACGAAATGCCCACCAGCTTGCGCCGTTCGTTGTCATCTGACCAGAGATTCGTGGGAATAAACTCAAAATGCTCGAACAGGCCGGTCGGATGAATCGTGTCCCGCAGCGAAACGCCACTCAAGAAAAGGTCAAGGATACCCGCCTTGATGTCGTACCGTGTAAAACCGAAGCTAGCAGCCACGCTGCCTTGCGGGTCCATGTCGATCAGCAGCACCCGTTGGCCCAACGACGCCAGGCTTGCGCTCAGGTTTACAGCAGTCGTGGTCTTCCCAACGCCACCTTTTTGGCTGGCAATAGCGATTACTTCTCCCATATCAAATCCTTTTAATTGTTTGGGTCTTTTCCAAGTCAAACACCTGATACGTCCACGGATGGGGTCGACCTCAAGTCTGCGCCCCGTCCGCTGGCCGACGTCATCATTGTCGGTTGACGGCGACGTTATTTCGCCAATCCACTATGAGCCGCAACGACTCAGACGCACTGGTGCAACAAGGATCGCCAGTCCCTGGAGATCGTCCGGTTTCGTGCGCGGTCGTTGTGATTGATTTCGAATGTGCCGTTCGTCCAGTTTAGAATGTTGTAAAATGCACGCTCCCCCAAAAGGGTACCACATTCTGCATGAACGACATCTCCGTTGTTGAAGTAGATCTTACCCTGCTTGTTTGCATCTGAGATAAACAACGACGAGCTGCTCCTGGTGCTGCAATAGAGCTGAACCAGGTCCCGCAGTTGTGCGCTATCCACCGCACCACTGAAACCGGCAGCCTCCAGTTGCAAAGCTTGAAAAACCAGCCGTTTCAGATAACCGATTTCAAAGGGTTTTTCGATATAGAAAAAGCTCCCGAGTTTATCCGCACGCTCCATCACTTCCGCTGAACCATACGCTGTCATGATGATGACCTTGGTTTCAGGATGCAGTTTGCGAATGTCAAGGACGAGTTGCAGACCATCCTTTCCCGGCATTCTAATGTCAGAAATCACGAGGTCGAATGCTTGCTGATGCAAAAGTTGCAAAGCTACATTGCCGTCGTTGGCACATACCACCTCAAGCGCATTCCCGCTGTTCCTCAAGCTCTTGGATATGGCCCAGGTGATGTCTTCTTCGTCATCTACAAGCAGAACTCTTTTGCTGTCGGTCACAATTTCTCCTTGGTCGGATTCTTCCAGAGCCGGAACCGCAAATGACATACCACAACTCCGCCGTTGAGCGCGTGGCGATGGAAAAGTACCTAAAGTGGTCTCCTGCAAGGATTTCGTCACAAAAAATCAAAAGCTTAAGTCAGGTTAGGCTTATTAACTTTTTTTAAGAACCGGAGAAAAACGGTGTCAGGCAGGGAAAAATGAGGGCGGAGAGACTTGGTTTATTTTCAATAGTGGTGGTCAGTTTTCGACCAGGCAGGTGTTACGCAATCCCATAGTTTTTCATCTTTTCCCTCAAAGTAGATCGTGAAATGTTGAGCATTCTGGCGGTTTTTGACTTGTTTCCATTATACTTCTTGAGGACATTCGCTATATGGCACCGATCCATCTCTTCCAATGAATCTGCATCTGCCGTCACGCCGCCCCAACCCTGAGATGAGGAAATTTTCGAGACACCCTGCTGCAGCTCCATCGGCAGGTGTTCGCACAGCAGTTTCTCACCCTCACACAAAATGACGGCTCGCTCGATGACATTTTTCAACTCGCGCACATTGCCGGGCCACCGATATTTCATAAGCTTCTCGATGGTTTCGGTCGAGATGTCTGTAATCTCCTTACCGAACTCAACATTGTTTCGTTCAATGAACAATTTCGCCAGGGGGATGACGTCTTCGGTTCGTTCCCGTAAAGCGGGAATGTTCAGTACCATGACTTTCAAACGGTAATAGAGATCCTCGCGGAAGGTCTGTTGCTCTACACAATCCTCCAGGTTGCGATTGGTGGCCGCGATGATGCGCACGTCTATTTGAATGTCCGAAGTTCCGCCAATGCGGCGAAACGAATGCGTTTCCAGCACACGCAAGAATTTGGGCTGAATGGACATCTGCATGCTTGAAATCTCATCAAGGAAAATCGTACCGTTGTTGGCCATCTCAAAGATACCCTTCTTGAGCATCTTGGCGTCTGTGAAGGCCCCCTTTTCGTAACCAAATAGTTCACTTTCCAGCAGATTCTCAGGGATGGCGCTGCAGTTGATCTTGATCAAGGGTTTGTCTGCGCGCGTGCTCCAGTTGTGAACCGCGTTAGCCACGAGCTCCTTTCCAGTTCCGCTCTCTCCTTGGATCAAAACAGATGTCTTGGGTGTTCCCGCCACGATCTTGATCAGTTTCTTCAGTTCCTGCATCGGCTTCGATTCGCCATAAAGTTCATTATCAGGAAAGCGTTCTTGCTGGCTCTTCAGGCGTGAAACTTCCTTCTTCAGGCTTTGGGTCTCCAGAGCCTTCGCAACGACCAGTTTCAATTGGTCCAATTCGAACGGCTTCATCAAATAGTCGTAGGCACCTTTCTTCATCGCCTCGACCGCGGGATGAGCATCTGTCGTTGCCGTGATCATGATAACGAGAATATCGGGGTCCTTCTCCTTGATCGATTGCAGAATGTCGATCCCGTTCATGTCAGGCAGCTTTATGTCGAGCAACACAAGATCAATAATGTCATTTCCAAGGATGGAAAGGCCATGCTCGCCGGTAAATGCGGTGCGCACCTTATTGCCTTGCTTTCTAAGCACATCCGCAAGCGTCTGGCAGAGATCTTCATTGTCTTCGATTATCAGTACACTGGCTTTAAGCATCAACTAACTACTCCTCCGTCGGTAACAACACTCTGAAAGTCGTACCCTTGCTCACCTTACTCTCGACATCAATATCACCTTCATGTTCCATCATTATTCTATAAACGATCGACAGCCCAAGGCCGGCTCCTTGTGGTTTGGTCGTAAAAAAAGGATTAAAAATGGCCGGCAGCGTTTCGTCATCAATTCCCGGCCCTGTGTCGGACAGAAGCACTTCGACATAGAGCGCGCTTTTCTTCTCGTAAGGGAAAGTACCGCCGCGCCTGTCCACTCGGTTGATGCTGGTCACCCTCGGTCGCGCCTCCAGACGTAGGGTCCCTCCGCCAGACATGGCGTCCATTGCGTTAAGAAACAGGTTGACAAAAACTTGCTGAATCTGGTAGAAATCGACATAAACCAGCGGCAATTCGCTGTCATAGAGCTCCTCATATTTCACGGACTGCTGCCGCATACGGCTCTCCAGGAGCGCAATGACCTCCTGGATCGTTTCCTGGAGTCTAAGAAATTTACGGCGGGGCTGTCTGGGCTTGGCGTAGCTAAATATTGTCTTTAACAAATCATCCATCCGGTTCACTTGGCGCACGATGCGGGACACGTACTCCCTGCGTGAGTCGTCAAGCTCAATTTCTTCCTCCAGAGTCTGTGCAATTGTTTTGATTCCCGCTAATGGATTTCGAATTTCGTGCGCTATTCCGGAGGCCAGGACCCCCATGGAGGCCAATCGGTCCATGCGCTGAACCTCGACTTGCATTTGTTTGATCTGAGTAATATCCTTGAACGAGACGATTGTCCCGACACGCCGCTCACTGGTGTCGTAGCGCGGCGTAACGCTAAACCCGACAAAGATTGGTTTGCCGTTCTTCCCTGCCAATTTCATTTCGCGATTGAGTAAACCCTGTTCAGGATCGTGAATATTCATGAGAAGACGCTCGCAGTCGTCGGCCGAGAAGACCTGGTCCAGCGTTTTGTGCAAGACTTCTCCGGGATCGTAACCGAGAATGTCGGCGGCGCTATTGTTGAAGGAAGTGATCTTGTTGTTGAGATCGATAGTGAGCAGCCCTGATCCCATACTTTCAATGATGCTCTCATTGAAGTTTTTCAACTCGATGATTTCATGTTCCAGTTGCCGTTTTTCGGTGATGTTGCGCGCGATGGCGACGCACCCGGTGACGTGACCCCTTTCAAAAATCGGATTGATATTCACCGAAAGGAAGACGTCTCTGCCATTGGTACTTTGCAAGCGCAATTCGAAAATTCTGGCCTTGCCGCTGACAGTCTCCGCAAAATTTTCTTGGGCAATTTGACGGTCTTCCTTGTCGACAATGTCCACCAACCGCTTGCCGATCCAGTCGTCCCGGTCGAGGCCGGAAACCGTAGTGAGACGGCGGTTGATGAATACGAATGTGCCCTCCGTATCGAGCGTGAAAATCAAGTCGCTGGCATTTTCGATCAGGTCCTGATACTTATACTCAGAGCGCTTGACCTGCTCTCTTAATTCACGGTTCTTGCGGCGCAAGTCCGTCAGAATAAAAACGTTATCGATGACATTCAACAACTCTTTGTTTCCGAATGGCTTGAGAAGGAATGCGCTCAACCCCAATTCAAATAGCTTCTTGCGTTCAACATCATCTTCAGATGCCGCCGTGAGCATGATCACCGGTATCTCGCGAACCGAGCGGTATTCCGAATTGACGTTGAGTTGGTGCATGAAATCGTAACCGTTCATCCCGGGCATAAAGTAATCCAGGATGACGAGGCCGGGTTTTTGATTCAGGAGCGACGCCAGACCCTCTTCACCCGAGGAGGCGGGTATGAAAGAATAGCCGGCCTGGCGCACGACGATGCCGCCGATTTCCAGCATGTCCGGATCATCATCAACAAAAAGAATCGTTCTGTTCTCTGTCATTGTGTGCGGGGGTTTTTGGCGTGTGTACCGTCTAAGGGCACCGTGAAAAAGAACGTGCTTCCCCCGCCCTGGTTGGTTTCAAAACCAATGCGGCCGCCGTGCATCTCCACCAGACGTTTAGAAAGACTCAACCCCAAACCAATACCACCATAGAGTCGACTCGCGGAGCTATCCACCTGTGTGAAATCCTGAAAAATCATTTCCTTCATTTCGGCCGAAACCCCAATCCCCGTGTCCAGCACATAAAAACGCACATGACCCCCTTCCTTGACGGCGCCGATGCGAATGCCACCTTCGGACGTAAACTTAACGGAATTGCCTGCCAAATTCACGAACACCTGATACAGGCGTCGGAAGTCGACCAGGACAAGTTCCAGATTTGTATCAACGTCGATGGCGATGTTCAGCCCTTTGCTACGCGCGATCGGGCGCACCGTGCCAGCCGTTGCTTGCACGAGGTCATTCGGATGACACGGTTCGTACTCGAGAGTCAACTGATTGCTCTTGATTCGCGAAAGATCGATCAGTTGCTGAACCATCTCCAATAGATGCGTAGCACAGGTCTTGATGTTGTCAAGGGCCTCGACCTGATTTTTATTTAGCGCCCCATAGACTTCATCCTGCAGCAATTCCACGTACCCCATGACGCCGTTCAGGGGCGTCCTAAACTCATGACTGATGTTCGAGACGAATTCGGACTGAATCCGACTGCTTTCCTCCAGTTTCATGTTGGTTTTCTGAATTTCCAGGTTCAGTTCGTTGATCTTGGTCTCTTGCTCATGAAGCACGTTCTGCGCCCAAACCCGGTCGCGGATGTCGCGCGCGATGCCTTCGAACCCGACCAACTTCTTATCCTTCAGAATCGGCGCCATGCTTAGTTCAACCGGAATGGTCTCACCTTTCTTGGTGCGAAGAGTCAATTCGATATTCTTACGCCAGCGGTCGACGCGATTCTTGCGCAATTCACTTCGGACAGTCCGCTCCCCATCTTCCTGCAAAATCGTACGAATGTGGCGATTCAGCAATTCGTGCCGTTTGTAACCTGTCAACTTCTCAGCCTGCCTGTTTAGAAAAATCAGGCGTCCCGACACATCGTGGAAGTAGATCGCGTCGCTGGCATTCTCGACCAGTTCAAAATATGACTGCGGCGCGTAGTTGAATTTGTTGCCTCTCTGCACGATTTCCCGCAGCGTTCGTTTCAACTTTTCTACAGAAGCTTTCGATTTCACAAGGTAATCGGTCGCGCCCTGCCGAAAAATTTTCTGGGCAGCCGTCTCAGTGCCATTCTCCGTCATAACAACGAAAGGCATGTCCTCTCTTTGTCCGTGAGCGCGCTCAAGAAAAGTCAACGCAGACATATCCGGCAGCACCTCATTCAGAAGCAAGAATGAGAAGGCTTTCTGAGACAGCATCCTCAGCCCCTCTTTGCCGTTCTTTGTCCATGCAATGTCGACATGTGGCTCACGTAGCGTCCGTGAGACATAGTCTCCGTAGCCGGCATCAGCCTCGACCAACAGAACTTGGAGAGATTCTGCGATCTTAGAATCCATAGGTGCGGACACAGGGATTCGAATGCAACCGCCTAAACCTACAGCATGTCTTCATCAACGACCTGTGCTCCTTCTTCTGCAATTTCGCCGCGCTTCTTGGGTAAAGTAACAGTGAATGTCGACCCTTGTCCCGACCGGCTATTCACCTCGATTGTACCTCCGTGTGCTTCTACAATCTCTTTGGCAAGGGGCAGCCCAAGCCCTGTGCCTGTGGTTTCTCGCGCCTCCTCGTTGTCCGTGACCCGATAGAACTTCTCGAAAATGTGCGGCAAAGCATCTTCTGAGATTCCAAAGCCGTTGTCCTGGACCTCAACCGTTACCGTTTGCGCGCTTTCGACCAGACGCAATTGCACTTGCGAATGGGTGTCACTGTACTTGACGGCGTTGGAAAAAAGATTCAGGATGGCCTGCTCAATCAGATCACGGTCCAAGCTCAGCGTAGAAACCTGGTCAGGCGCGTCGAAGTTGACCGTGATCTGCTTCTTGTCTGCAAGCTGCATGTTGAAATCGAGTACCTTTTGCACCAACATTCGCATGTCGACGGGTGACTTCCGAATTTGGCTCTTGCCGGCTTCGATCTTCGAAATATCCAAAAACTTGTTGATCAAATCATTCAAACGATTTGATTCCTTTAAGATGATCGTGGCATATTCTTCCGCTTGCTCCCGTTCGATGGCGGCATCGAGTAACAATTCGCTAAACCCGGAAATGCACGTCAAAGGCGACCTTAATTCGTGAGCCACCATGGAAACCAGCTCGGTCTTCAGGCGATCGACTTCTTTTTCACGCGTTATATCGTGCAGCACCGTCACCACAAATGCGAGGTCCTGGCCGTCCGTATCCGGAATCTGCACTGTGGTGACCTGCAATATCTTCACCCGTCGGTCATCTTGCGAGGTCAGGGATATTTCGGTGGTACCTCGCTTCCCGGTGTAAGCGCAGGAATGCTCGCGGATAAACCTGACCAACTCGTCGTGTCGCAGCATATGGCCTGTGGACTCATCCTCAACGGCAGAATAGTTAACCCGAAACCACTCTTTCGCGATGGGATTCATCAAAGAGATCCTACTTTGAGAATCGGTCAGAATCACACCGTCTGCGATATTTTCGAGGATGCTCTGTGTCTTGTATTTCTCACGCAACCGTTCGCTAACTTTGCGCTTTTTGTTGATGCGCAAGTCTTCAACGATGTAGTTCATCAATCGTGCCAGGCGACCCGTCTCATCATTTGCTTCTTCGGAGAATTTTTGGAAAAAGTCGCCGCGGGCGATCTCGGTGGCGGTCTGAATAAAGTGATCCAGCGGCTCAATGACTTGCTTGCTCAGATAAAGGGTAATGAGCCCCGCCAGACCCAGGACGCCAAGCAGAATAGCGGCAATGGCCAATGGCTCCGTGCTGACCCCAATGGCACCGGAGAAATAAAACCATAGTCCCAGGATGGGGGCAGCCAGCCCTAGCGAGATCGCGCCAAAACTTTTCTTGAAAAGCGAACTTTTGATGAGAACTGAAACCTTCATCAGACCCTTGATCATGAATCCGCAAAAATAGTATTGCGGCCAGCTTTTTTCGCCCGATACAAACGCTTGTCCGCTGCCTCAACCAACCTTTCGAAAACGGTGGCATCTTCGGGAAAGGTAGCGACCCCGGTGCTGATCGTGATTCTGCCCAGCGGTTGTGCCTTTTCGCAGTCGAACTTTTGTTGTTCGACGAGCTTACGGATTTTTTCGGCCACGATCTTGGCCGCGTATTTGTTGGTCTCGATAAGAACGAGTGAAAACTCCTCCCCACCATAGCGCGCGGCCAGGTCGATGTTCCGCACATTTTCCTTCAAGAGTTTGCCGATTTTGTTTAACAGAAGGTCGCCGGCGGGATGGCCATTCTTGTCATTATAATGCTTGAAATGGTCGATATCGATCATCACCAGGGAGACATCGAGGTTGTGGCGCGTTGCGCGATTGATCTCCTGCTGCAATTGTTCTTTAAAATACCGGTAGTTGTAGAGACTCGTCAAGCCGTCGGTGATCGCCAGTTGACGCAGTTCCTCTTTTGCCCGCTGCAACTCGATGACCTTTTGCTGCAAGGCGTCGTGGAGATACTTGATTCTAAGCAGCGACCGGACTCGTGCCAGCAACTCCAGCTTGTTAAACGGTTTGCTAAGAAAATCGTCGGCGCCGGAATCGATGCCCTTAATCTTATCCTCAATCTCATTGAGCGCGGTCACCATTATCACCGGCACAAATTTGGTTTTGGTGTCCTCTTTGAGAATTCTACACGCGTCGAACCCATTCATTTTCGGCATCATGACATCCAGCAGCACCAAATCGGGGTCCGAGCTCCTCACCTTTTCAATCGCATCTTCTCCGTCGGCGGCGCAAATCACTTCATAGCCCTCTGCGGTCAGGTAAGAAGTCAGGAGTTGTATGTTCACTTCGACGTCATCCACAACCAGTATTTTTCTCTGTTTGGCGTTATCCATCGTTCTTCAGCCTGGCACTTTTTTGTTTGAGGCAATGGTGGCGTCTACAACTTGCCAATGGGTTGGAGGTGACATTCAGATTCTGAAGGAGTGTCCTGCCGAATTCCGGGGTCCGGGTTCTGAAAAGCAGGTCGTGAATCGCTCTACCATGAGGTGTTCAGCATGAAAGCATAAGACGTTTTTTGAACGGGGTAAACCTCCACCCGCCTGATTTGTGTTCTTTGCAAGTGACCGATTTCTGTACAACTCGGAAAAAAGTACAATCCACACCTCTGATAGTCAAGAACTAATTGTTAAATAAAGATTAAAGTATCTTAACAACGAAAATCGCCCGGCTACCCAAATCGACACAGCTTTTTTGCGCATGAACAATTCTCTTGCAGTGTAAGGAACAAATTACTCAACGTAATGCCCGGTATTCGCGCATGCGATGCCTTCCGCCCTCCTTCCGGCTAATTTTTTGAATGGATAATGGATACATAATCCAGGCTGTCACGCGTGTGAACGCCTTGTCTTCTCGCCACCAACCGAAGGTGGGACGAGCAACCGCTCTTGACTTTGCAAGAAATATTTCTATCCTTATCTGCATCCCCTGAAACGAACACTTTCCTGGCCTGATACGATCCACATCTAACTTTCAGGCCTATCGCTCTGAATTTCATTGAGATGCGGGTCACGCACGAGGAGGTGCCACGTGAATCTAATACTTGTTTTGGTCGCAGGTGCGGCTGTGGTGAGTGCTATCCTTTTTTACCGTAAACACGCGCAGAACATTCTCAACGAAAACGGTTTCATTGCAGTCGGCGCCGCTGAAGTAGAAACGGGCAAGCATTACACTCGTGAACACAAAGATGTCATTTCCGCCGAGAAACACCATCTGGCCAAAGATGCGGCGTTTTGGGCCCTGGCGATTTCGGGCGGCGGCATTCGTTCCGCTTCCTTCGGCCTCGGGGTCATGCAGGCTTTGGTTGCCGAGAGTCTGTTGAAGAAAATCGATTACTTGTCCACAGTTTCCGGCGGCGGCTACATCGGCTCAGCCCTGACCTGGTTCCTGAAAAAGGGACACCCGGACGGCACACCCGCTGGCACGGAAAGCGAGAACTTCCCGCTGGGTCAAATAGGAGCGGCCGGCCGTTTGAAAGGCCGTGGCCGTAACATGGTGCTGGATTTCATCTGGCTGCATGGCAACTACCTGGCTCCGGGCAACGGCCTCGGTACGCTCTCTCTTTTTGGGATCATGCTGCGCAGTATGCTGCTTTCGCTGGCGGTCTACCTGGGCGTGTTTACCACTGGCATGTGGCTGCTGCAAAAGGGCGGTCTGTTCGAACCGTTCTCCGTCGATCAGTTCCTGGGCGTGTCCTGGACCGGTGGGCTGAGGGTTTCGGCCTTCATCTGGGCGGCAATTCTCACCCTCGGACTGCTGCTAGTGGTCAGCCTGTTCTTTTCGTTGCGCACAGTTAGGTTCGGTGCCGGCCGCATCTCCCGCTATCGCCAGTTGATCAAGGGCCAACGCTTCCTCGGCAGCGGTTGGCAAATCATTCTGCTCACCCTTCTGGCAGGTTCCGTGCCGCACGCCTGCAACCTTCTGGGGAATGTTTGGCAACAGATCACGGCTGCGGGTGTCTCTGGGGTACTGGGTGCTCTGTCCGGCTTTTCGCAATACCACAAAGCTCAGGATCCGGCAGCCAGGGGCGGACGCATGAGCACACTGCGCATCGTGATCGGCGCCGCGCTGCTTGTCTATGGTCTGTTTGTTGGCGCCTATGTGGCGGCGCTGCACGTGGCCACGGTCACGGGTCTGCTGATAGTCGCAGGCCTCACAGCCATCCTTGCTTTCGTGGTAAACCTGAATTATGCAGGCTTTCACCGCATGTACCGCGACCGCTTGATGGAAACGTTTATGCCGAATCCCGAATGTGTTCGCCAAAATAGATGGGGTCCGGCAACTGAGGCCGACAGCGAGTTAATCGAGAATGTCTGTCAGGGAACCCATGCGAGGCCCTACCATCTTGTAAACACGAATGTTGTCCTGGTCGATTCTCCTACGTCCAAGTTCCGAGGTCGTGGTGGCGACAGTTTTCTGATTTCACCGCTCTACTGCGGCAGCGATGCGACGGGGTGGCGGGCCACGCCGCACTATATGAAGACGGCCGATTTCATTAAGGTCTGCCCATCGCGGGGCATGACGTTGGCAACCGCCATGGCGATTTCCGGTGCGGCGGTCAATCCAGACGCCGGCGTAGCCGGCAAAGGTGCGATGCGCAATAAGATAGTCTCCATGCTTATGGGATTGCTCAACTTGCGCCTCGGCTACTGGGCCCCAAATCCGAGGCCGCACCTGCGCGCCTGGTTGCCCCCCAACTACATCGTTCCCGGACTGACCAGCGACATCCTGGGCAGTGGGCTGCGCGAAGACAAGCCTGGGGTCCAACTGACCGACGGCGGCCATTTCGAGAATCTCGGTTTGTACGAACTCATCCGCCGCAAGGTCCGCCTGATCATCGCTTCCGATGCCGGGGCCGACCCCGGGTTCCAATTCGGTGACCTCGCCAACGCCGTGGAACGCGTGCGGGTGGATTTTGGTGCTAAGATCCGTTTCAAGTCCAATACCAGCCTGGATGATATTCTGCCAGGATCAGCCGCTGACAGTCACCTCGAACAAAAATACCAACTGGCCAAACGTGGTTTTGCCATTGCGGACATCACCTACCATGACGACACTACCGGCACCCTACTCTACCTGAAATCGACCTTGACGCCGGAACTGCCTGCGGACCTTTACGGCTACAAAAGTGCGAACCCAAGCTACCCTGACCAATCCACCGGTGATCAATTTTTTGATGAGGACCAATTCGAGGCCTACCGCGAGTTGGGTTACCAATTGACGAAAAATATGCTGGCCGCGGATGTCGTCAAACAAGCTCTCGATGACATTCCGCAGAATGCTAAAACCAAAGTTGAGGCGGTTTAGCCACAGCCCCGCGTCGGACAAGTCTGGTTCCCGGGGCCAGGTTTCGCCACGTGGCGCACAATATAAGCAGGACAAAACTACAAGGCACATTTCTGCGCATCCGTGTGATTTCTGCTTGCAATTCAGCGGCAAGATTTCGTTCTTCCAAATAAGCAACGGAAAAAGGGAGCTGAAGGCTCGATTATTGAAAACAGCTACGACTCCCGGTTCTTACTTGTATCAGCACTGTGCTGCATACGGCCCGATCATCCTACTGAATGCTCATCCCAATCCGGCACTGCCCCGTCATCTTCTTCGAAGCAGCGGAGTCGAGCCCGATCTCTCGTGCCTCTCGCACAAGGATACGCAACCATTCCGCAACACCGTAACTCTGCTTAGCTAAGGAGAAAACAGACGTCCGATAAACCACTGTTAGCGTCAAACGGCGTACAAACGGCCAATTGGCGAGTGGATGAGTGGGACGGACAGAAGTTTCAGGTACTTTTTGTCGTGGCGCCAGATGTCTGCTTGAATCATCGTTTGCGATTAAATAACTTTGTGTGTAATCTGTCTGTAATGACGACCAGATGAGCAACCAGAGACATGCCACTTCCAAGATTTCTTTCGACGCTACCGAGCCTCGCCTGTTGTATTTTGCTTAGTTCGACGTCGTTTGTACACGGCCAGCCTTGCGAGAGAGCACCCTTCGGAGTGGTTACACTCAAACCGGACTTCGAAATCGATGGTGAGGGACATAACATCGATAGCATTGCCTTTTGGTCCGCACCGAAAGCAAGCCGTTCAATGATGTTTGTAACCGCCAAAGGTAACTCCCTGGTTGAAGTGTGGCGTTATCCGTTTCAAGGTCACGGGCTGCCCTCCTTGCGGCACCGTACTTTTGGCGAGAGCCCGGTGAACGGCGTCCTGGTTGATCAGGATGCGAATTTGTTGTATGTGTCGATCGGCAGTCCGGCCAGCACGGTAAGTGTGTTCAGTTTGCCCCATCTGACATTCCTTCGACATTTCAGCAAGCAAAACGCCGATTTCCGGGGAGAACCCAACCTTGCGCTGTTGAAACTCCAGGGTGGGGAGACACGACTTTACGTTTCAGCCGATGACCGCGTTTTCATTCACGACGCACAAAACGGTGACTTTCTGGGTCAATTTGGGCCACAAAGGGGGTTGGAAACAATGGTCGCGGACGATGTTCACCAGGTTCTCTACATCCCGGATGAGAATGGCAGAACCGGGATTTACGCCTATAATCCTGACGGAAGCCACTACGTGCGAAATGGCCGCAACCATTTTGGTGAAGCCCGCATTTTCCAGAACGACGCTGAAGGCATCCTTATCTTTGCATGCCGGGACAAAAACGACAAAGATGTCGGGGCTGGGCTCATCGTCGTATCAGACCAAAGAAGCAGTCTTACTGATTTCGAGTTTTTTGATAGACAAACGTGGCGGCATTTGGGAACGCTGAGATTAGAAGGCATTTCCAATACGGATGGGATCGCCTCTTTGCAGCAGGCGTTGCCTGACTACCCCGACGGCATCCTTGCCGTCATCGACAACGACAGCCTCACCGCTATCATCGGCTGGGACAAGATTCTGTCCGCGACCAATCTCATAAGAGCTGCAGCACTCCCTCCCCCGATTTCAGTACAATTTTCACTTGCTTCGAGCACGACTAATCCTTCCCACCCAACGACAACGATCCGATACAGTTTGCCGGAAACCCTGCGCGTGAACCTCGTGATTTATGACACTCTTGGTAAAAAGGTCTTTACGCTGCAGAACGGGCGGCAAGCGCCCGGTCATTACCGAGTTGTCTGGGATGGCCTGGACGAGACAGGGGAGACCGCCGCCAGTGGTCTCTATTTTGGTCGTCTGGCGGCTGGCCAGTTCAACGAAACCCGAAAACTCCTCCTCCTGAGACGCCCACCACAGAATTGAGGTCGCTTCAATCTTTTTGGCCATTGCCAACACCCGTTATCTACGATGATCCTAATCCGGGCACAGTTGCTAAACCCCAAATTGAGTCTACCAACCAACGCCACCTATTTTCGGCACGCGCCGCACCCGACTCGATGCAACACCGTTCGGACGAGAGAGAAGTGAGCCGGCACGACCTCTTTCTTCACCTTTGTTTTCCAGTGGCGGCTGCGCGATTACGCAAAAACTGAATCAATAGCCGTACGCCGACGCCCGTACCACCCTTCCCGAAATACCCCTTATTTTGGATCGTCCAGGCGGTGCCGGCGATGTCCAGGTGGGCCCACGCATAATCCTTGGTAAACGTGCCCAGGAACGCGCCCGCCGTGATGGCCCCAGCCGGTCGGCCAACTGAATTCTTTATATCGGCGTAGTCCCCCTTGATGTCCTCGTAGTATTCATCCCAAAGCGGAAGCTGCCAGGCGGGTTCTCCTGCTCGCTCGCTTGCCAGCTTGACTGCCTCGATCAGGTCCTGGTCGTTTCCCATTAAGCCGGACGCATGCGAGCCAAGGGCAACGACACATGCCCCCGTCAGCGTTGCCAGATTGATGACACCATTCGGTTTGTACTTTTTCGCGTAGGTAAGTGCATCAGCCAGAATCAGGCGGCCTTCCGCATCAGTGTTGATGACTTCGACCGTCGTGCCGGCGCTCGTCTTAATAATATCTCCCGGCTTTACGGCAGCGGCGCTGGGCATGTTTTCCGCCGAGGGAATCAGCCCGACCACGTGAAAAGGCAATGCCAGCTCTGCGACCGCCTGCATGGCACCCAAGACCGCCGCAGCACCCGACATATCGAACTTCATTTCCTCCATGCGGTTGCCCGGCTTGATCGAAATGCCGCCACTATCGAACGTCATCCCTTTACCGACAAAAACGTAGGTACCGCCACTAGCCTTTGGGGAACCATGTTCCAGGATGATGAACCGGGCGGGTTCTTTGCTCCCTTGTGCGACGGCCAGCAAAGCCTGCATGTTTGCGGCCGCAATCTCTGTGTTGCCCATCACCTTGCAGCGCAGCTTGTGTTTACCAGCCAGGGATTTCGCAATATTCCCTAGCTTGCGCGGCGTTAGATAGTTCCCCGGGTGGTTTTGTAAATCGCGCGCGAAATTCGCGCCGCCGGCAATGATACGTCCTGTCGCAGCGCCCAGCTTGGCCTGCTTCGTATCTGCTTTATCTTTGCAAACGAAAATGACTTCCCGTAAATGGGAAGGTTTGTCCTCAGTCAGGTACTTTTGGTAGGTGTAGTGGCCCAGCATCGCTACTTCGGTAAGGCACTGCGCCGTCACATTCGCACCATTCCGTGGCGTCACAAAACAATCCAGGTCAAGCCCAACCCGCTTGAACTTGCCGGACCGCGTTGCCTCGACCAGGGCCGTGCCGGCCTTGCGCATCGCCTTTAGATCAAAATCATGCTCTGGCCCCAGCCCAAGCACAAGTTGCGCTGGCTGCTTGCCATCGGCAGAATAAAAGAGTCTGCTATTCCCCAATTTTCCGTCAAATTCATTAAGCACCACCTGTGGCAATGAAGACTCTTGTGGTTTCCCGGCGCCTGCTTGTTCGAAAACGCCTCGTACGATGACGTCTGCATTCAATTTTTCCAATTCGCCCGTCTTGCCTATGAATCTCATATTCAGCTGGTCTCCTTTCTTGACAGCATTTGCCTCGCCCGACCGTGGTATCTCTACCTCAACATTTCCAACAACTTGCTGCTTAGTTTTTTGTCCCGGATTTGCCCGCTTATTTCGGCCGGCGTCAAAGTCCCTTCCTCGGTGATGATACCGTCGAACAAATCTACCGCGACCTCGTCGAAGTAGTAGTTCTCCACTGTGGTTTCCTTCGGTGGTGCATCCCAAACTTCATTGGGATCGCGGGGCTGTTCTTTTTTCGGCCCCAACTTGCCCGGAATGAACTTGCTTGACTCGCACGCTGCATAACATGGCACCATCGCTTCCCGGGCAAGCAAACAGATAGCGCGTGTTCCTACTTTGTTTATCAAGGTGTTTTCAGACAGGCTGTCCGCACCCAATAAGACTAAATCTGCACGTTCCACCCCTTTGGAGATTGCCGCATCTACAAAATAGGTGGCAGACAACCCGAGGCGTGACAACTCCTCGGCACAGACCCTGCCTTCTCCAATCGGGCGCGATTCTGACAGGAGAAGATGAAATGTCTTGCCTTGCTCGTGGGCGAGCTTGATAATCTCCAGAATGGTGCTACTGTTACTGTGAATGAGGACGCCTTTGTCATCCGAGATCAAGTTGGCGCCGATTGTCGCAACCTTGCAGACGGCATTGCGTGCAGCTTCACTGAAACGCTTCACTTCACCCGATATTTTTCGAGATAGCACCACGGCATCGTCGGAATCTTCACTTTCCATCGTAACGAAAACGACATCAAATAAGTTAACCAACTGAGCCATCGCTGGCTGCGCACGCAGAATTTCGGCCGCGGCGCGTTCCACTTCAGAGACGAGTGCAGACGCCTCCGAATTGCTAAGCTCCAGTGTCAGAGCCTCCAAACAAGACGCTGCTTTGCGGGTAACGATCCAGGCACCGGAGTACTTGTCGTTCTTGACATCCTCTAACAATTCGTGATAGTTCTTTTGCATGAGATCTACTCGGGTTAGCGCGTTTCGGCAACATAAAGCCGTGCTAGTGAAGATACGTCTTTTGCTGAATCGTTTACAAAATGGAGGAAACCAGGCTCTGAAAGGTTGTCATGAAATAGGATGGAAAAATCCCGACGGCCAACACAGCTATCATCGAAAGAGCAAGGCTCAAGGCGACCACAGGTGTTTTCTTAGCATAGTCGTGCGGTTCCTCAGACTCCCGCATGTACATGGCGACCACAACTCCCAAATAATAATAGAGCGAAATCATGGAATTGATGACGCCCAGTACTACCAAAGGAATATGGCCTGACTTGACGGCCGCAGAGAATAGGTAAAATTTCCCAACGAATCCCGCTGTGGGGGGCAAGCCGGCCAAAGAAAACATGAAAACAGACATGACAAAGGCAGCAAACGGGCGCCGATACCCCAGACCTTTAAGATCACTGATCGCTTGAAATTCACCGGCGTTTGAACCAAGGTAAGAGACAACGCCAAAAGCACCAACATTCATGAAAGTGTATGACATCAGATAAAACATAATGCTGGACGCACCGGTCTCATTCCACGCGACAAGTCCAACCAGGATATAGCCAGCATGTGCGATCGAAGAATAGGCCAGCATCCTTTTGACATTTTTCTGCCTGATGGCTGTAATGTTTCCGAAAAACATGGTAAGAACGGCCAGCAGTGAAAAAACCATGGTTAAGTCGGCAACCGCACCGGATGAAGGGGACAGAATAAATAGGACCCTTAGCATTGCGGCAAACCCGGCCGCCTTCGAACCGGTGGACATAAAGGCCGAAATCGGGGTCGGAGCCCCTTGATAGACATCTGGCGCCCACATGTGAAAAGGAAAAAGAGAAGCCTTAAAACCCAAACCGATAAAAATTAGCACCCCGCCAAAAAGCAAGAGTACGTTTCCCGCGCCGGACGACGTGACGACTGCCGCCACCTGTTTCAGTTCGAGACTTCCGGATGCACCATACAAGAGGGCGATGCCGTAGAGCAGGAACGCACTCGCAAAAGCGCCAAGCAAGAAATACTTAAAGGCCGCTTCAAGCGAACGGCTTTCGGTACGTTTTATGCCGGCCAGCACGTAGAGCGAGATCGATAATGTTTCAAGACCAAGGAAAATAATCAAAAGGTTCGTACTGGAGGCCATCAAACTCATGCCCACCGTGGCGAACAAGGTTACCGATGAAAACTCGGGATAGAGCAGATAGCTTTCTTCATAAGCGTTGTAAGCCAGCAAAACGCTCAGAATCGCGCCAGAAAAAAAGATTAGGTTGAACGTCAAGGCGTAGTTGTCACACACGACCATGCCCGAGAAGGCGGTTGCGTTGCTGTTCCAAAGCTGCAGTGTTGCGAACGCCGCACCGGCTATGCCGGATAATGTCACAGCCAATATGACATATTTTGACAAACGGCTTCCCCAAAGGCCAAGCGCAACCACGACAAAGCCTGTAACCGTGAGGGCAATTACCGGAGAAACGGCAAAAAGATCAGCTGTAGTGAAAGGAATCTCGTTCATACTGACCTACTTTGTCTGAGCACCATGGTCGCTGTCAAAGCTGGCCACCACCTGACTGGGATCCGAATGCGATATGCGCGCCTGCCTGGACTCAACCTGGTTAATCAAACGGTTTACGGAAGGCTCCATTTTCTTTAGAAAAACATTAGGGTAGACCCCGATCAGAATAATGAAAATGACGATGGGTACCAGCAAGCCAATCTCGCGTCCGGACAGATCGGTGAGTGACTGGTTCTCGGGCTTGTCCAGTTTGCCAAACATAGTTCGTTGGAACATGAGGAGCATATAAACAGCCGCCAGGATGACCCCCGTCGCGGCAACAATCGCGAACGCTTGATGCTTTAGAAAAGTACCAAGCAGGATAAGGTATTCGCCAACGAAGCCGTTCAGGCCTGGCAAGCCGATTGATGATAGCGTGACTATCATGAAGAATGCTGTAAAAACGGGAATTTGCTTCGCCAAACCGCCGAAGTCGGAAATCAAACGGGTGTGTCTGCGTTCGTAAATCATGCCGACCATCAAAAACAGGGCGCCTGTCGACAACCCGTGATTCACCATTTGAATGATGCCTCCCTGAATTCCCTGGCTATTCAGGGCAAAGATACCGAGCATGACAAAGCCGAGATGGCTGACGCTGGAGTAAGCCACAAGCTTCTTTATGTCAGGTTGCACCATGGCAACCAGGGCTCCGTAAATAACGCCAATCACGGCGAGAGTCATGATCAGCGGCATGAAATCCGTGACAGCGTTCGGAAACATAGGAAGACAGAAGCGGAGAAAACCGTAAGTTCCCATCTTGAGCAAGACGCCTGCCAGGATGACACTCCCGCCCGTCGGCGCCTCGACGTGAGCGTCAGGCAACCAGGTGTGGAAAGGAAAGATGGGAACCTTGATGGCGAAGCTCAAGCCAAACGCCAGAAACAGCCATGTTTGATAGGTCAATGGCAGCCCGATTTCCTGCAATTTCAGGACGTCAAAGGTGTACTGGCCGGTGACGGCAGCATAATAGAAATAAATCACCAAAATAGCCACCAGCATCAAGAGACTGCCGACTATCGTATAAAGAAAAAACTTGACCGCCGCATAGATTCGTCTTTCGCCGCCCCAAATCCCTATGATGAAATACATCGGAATGAGCATCACTTCCCAAAAAACATAAAACAAAAAAAGGTCAAGGGCCACGAAAACGCCGATGACGCCGGTTTCGAGAACCAACATTGAAATCATATACCCTTTGACATTCCTGGATACCGCGTTCCATGATGACAAGATAACAACAGGAGTAATGAAGGTCGTGAGGAGAACCATGAAAAGGCTTATGCCGTCGATGCCAACGTGATAATTGGCCCCCAAGGCAGGAATCCAGGAGCGAAGTTCCGAAAACTGCATATCAGCGCTGCTTTCGAAGTCGAAATAGAGCTGCAAGGACAGGATGAAAACTATCAGACTTGCGACGAAAGCACCCATCTTGACCGACTTGTCCTGGTTCCGGGGTACAAAAAGGAGCGCCCCCGCGGCTAACAAGGGAAAGAAGGTCAGGACTGTGAGGATGGGATAGTTCATCGGCTCAGGTTGTTCATCTCTAATTTAGTAAAAAATATCCGACCAGCAGAACAACACCGCATGTAATGGAAAGCGCATAGTTTTGGACAAGGCCGGTCTCCATTTTGCGCGTTGCGTCGCTCAGCTTAGCCATCCATTGGCCGACCTGGTTTACAAACCCGTCGATAATCTTCATGTCCAACCACCGCCACAGCACAACTTGTGCTGTAAATTGCAGGGGCTTGACAACGGTCGCCTCATACATTTCATCAACCAACCATTTCTTTTGCAGGAAAGAATAAACCAGCCGAAACCGAGTTGCTATGTCATCGGCCAATCCCGGTCGAGAAACATAAAATAAATAAGCGAAACCAATTCCGAGCAAAGCGATCAGACCTGAAATCGCCATGAAGGTAAGTTCGAGGCCGACGTAATGATGAGCCTGCTCAAAAAACTCGATCCTGCCATATCGCTCAAAGACGGGTCCGATGAAATTTTCAAATTTGTTGAAAAGATGAGGCACACCAATGAGTCCTCCCGCTGCCGACAGGATCGCCAGAATAGTCAACGGAAACGTCATAACACGGGGCGATTCGTGGATGTGAGCTTCGACTTCTTTTTCGACGCGTGATTCCCCAAAGAAAGTCATAAATATAAGCCGGAATGTGTAGAAGGCGGTCAGCCCGGCAACCGCCGCCCCGGCCAGCCAAATACCAAACCCACCGTAAGGGCTATTCAAGGCTTTCCACAGGATCTCATCCTTGGAGAAGAATCCAGAAAACAAAGGAACGCCCGCCAGGGCCAGGGCTCCCACCAAAAATACGCGGTAGGTTACTGGCAATTTGTCACGCAATCCGCCCATTTTACGCATGTCGGTTTCGTTCTGCAACGCGTGCATGACGCTGCCAGCACTCAGAAACAGCAGCGCCTTAAAGTAGGCGTGGGTGTTCACGTGAAAAATCCCGGCCCCAAAGGCGCCGACGCCACAGGCCACGAACATATACCCTAACTGACTGATGGTGGAATAGGCAAGAACCTTCTTAATGTCATTGCTAACCAATGCGATGCTTGCCGCTAGAAAGGCCGTGACGATCCCCACGAGAACTACGGTCTGCATGGCGACTGGAGACGCGAGGAACAGCACGTGGCAACGGGCAATCATGTAGACACCTGCCGTCACCATAGTGGCGGCATGAATCAATGCAGAGACCGGTGTCGGACCGGCCATCGCGTCTGGCAGCCAAATGTAGAGCGGGATCTGAGCCGATTTCCCCGTCGCACCCAGAAAGAGTAAGAGGCAAATAGCCGTGGCCAGACCCGTGGTCAACACCTGCGGTGCTTGCCGAAAAACGGCATCGAATTCCAATGTGCCAAAATGAGCAAAGATCAAAAACATTCCTAACAGGAAGCCAAAATCGCCGATGCGGTTGACGACAAAGGCTTTTCTTCCCGCATAAGCAAAATCATCGTTTTCGAACCAGAACCCAATGAGTAAGTAGGAACACAATCCGACGCCTTCCCATCCAACAAACAATAGGAGAAAATTGTCTGACAGAATCAGGAGCAGCATGGAAAACGTAAAGAGATTCAGGTACGCGAAATAACGCGCAATCCCCCGGTCGCCGTGCATATAACCCATGGAGTAGACATGAATCAACGTCCCAACGCCGGTAACGACCAGGAGCATGATGAGCGACAGCGGGTCAAGCAAAAAACTGATATTGACCGTGAAAGCACCACTCTGGATCCAGTTGTAGACAGGCTGCGTGACAAATCTTTGTGATTCAGGTAGACTCAACAGTTCAAACGATAGCCCGACCGCCATCAAAAAAGATAGCGCAATCGCAGTCGATGCGATCAGGCCGATCTGCTTTTCAGTGAATTTCGAGCCGAAGAATCCGTTGCACAGAAAGCCGAGCAGCGGGAATAGAGGAATAAGCCAGAGAAATTCTATCATTGCGGTTGCATTTTTCTCACAGAGTGGCAAGCACCTGTCTTACCACTTCATGATGTTAACCTGATCGACCTGTACGGAATTTTTTTGACGAAAGATAGCCACGATCAGAGCCAGCCCGACCGCGACTTCCGCTGCCGCCACAACCATCACGAAAAACACTAAAATCTGACCATCGAGCGAGTTGAGTTGATTCGAGAAAGTAACCAACGTCAAGTTAACGGCATTTAGCATCAGCTCAATCGACATAAAAATCACAATGGCATTGCGGCGTGTTAAGACACCGACAACTCCGATGGAGAAAAGAATGCCGCTCAGGATGAGGTAGTAAGATGGCAGAATGATCATCTTAACTTGAGCTTAGCGAGTATGACAGATCCAATAATTGCTGAGAGCAGCAAGACAGAGGCCACCTCGAAAGGGAACAGATACTTTGTAAAAAGCAGCGTCCCAATGGAGGCTGTGTCGCCGACTTGTTGAACATCTTGCACGGCGGTAACGGCCGATGAATTTTCTGCCGTGGTCATAAAGAGGCCAACCTCGACCACCAACACAACAGCCAAGATGATCCCACCTATCTGGCCCGGCCCGAACGCCTTGGTGCCACGAGCTTCGACCCGCAGGTCGAGCAACATCAAGACGAACAAAAACAAGACCATGATGGCGCCGGTGTAAACAATGATGTGGACGGCGGCGATGAAGGGCGCATTTAGCAGTGCGTAAAGCCCGGCCAAGGCAAAAAGCGTTACGATCAGGGACAAGGCGCTGTAAATAGGATTCCGGTGCAGCACCATGAACAGGGCGGCCGCGATGGCGACGCCTGCAAATGCAAAGAATAGAATAGGTATCATCAAAAGAAAATAAATGTCGTTGCGATGAACAAAGGCACGAGAATCACCATGGAATAGGCCATGTAGCCGAAGAAACTCGGCATTTTGATGTTCGACTGCTCGGCAATCGATTTGACCATGAAATTGGGCGCATTCCCAATGTATGTATTGGCGCCGAAAAAGACAGCGCCGGTACTGATCGCCTTCAGAAAAATAGCACCTCCCTCGTGCGCCATCAACCACTCGACTGTCTGTCCAAATTTGCCAAGGGCTGTATTAAAAAGACGAGGTACGTCGGTGCGTTATCCAGGAAGCTCGACAGGACGCCGGTCATCCAGAAGTAGTCGAGAGGTCTCTCTACAAAATCAATAATGAACTTGAGATGCCCCTCCTGCCCTGCGCGCAACATGGCCAACGCCGGAATGATCGTGACAAAAATGCCAGCAAAGAGCTTGGCCACTTCTTGAATCGGGAACCAATTGAAATCGTTGCCTTCGCGGAACAACTTCGGGGTAAATTTGAGAGACCCCAAACCCATTATCACCAGCCAGACATCCCGTACAATGTTCTGCCATTCCATGTGGATGCCCAAAAGAGTCACCTCTCCCA
>Ga0114931_10000593_pt1 | contig 44149 bp, 35 predicted proteins | sample 2SBtaG_FD_89579 | JGI IMG/M metagenome (GOLD analysis project Ga0114931, IMG submission 89579) | Deep subsurface microbial communities from Kolumbo volcano to uncover new lineages of life (NeLLi) - 2SBTROV14_V59a metaG | ecosystem: Environmental > Aquatic > Marine > Volcanic | place: Kolumbo... | reverse complement strand
TCGAGCTCGTCGCGTTCGCGGGCCTCGGAAACCCGCTGCCAGATGGCGTCGAATTCGAGATCGACCATCCCCTCGGGCACCGGGAAATCATAAGCATCGGCGAGCTTGTCCAAAAGCCCGCGCTTGAGCTTCCCGCGCGCGACGGCGCCATATTCGCGCTCGATCTGCTCCTTGAATGCGGCCCGCACGGCGGCGAGGTCGGCGAAGCCGTGGCTCTGGGCGAAGGCATCGTCGACCACCACCGGCTCGGCCTTCTGCAACTCCTTGACCTCGACCTCGAACACCGCCTGCTTGCCGGCCAGGGCTTCGTTGCCGTAGTCCTCGGGAAAGGTCACCGCGACCTCGCGCCGCTCTCCCGGCTTGGCGCCGACGAGTTGGTCCTCGAAGCCGGCGATGAACGAACTCGATCCGAGCTCGAGCACATGATCGGTGGCGCTGCCGCCCTCGAAGGGCTCGCCGTCGATGCGGCCAACGAAGTCGATGACCAGGGCGTCGCCGCTTTCCGCCGGGCGGTCCTCGTCGATCGGCACGTAGTTCTTCTCGCGCGCCGCCATGCCCGCGATCGCCTTATCGACGTCCTCCTCGCCGGCCTCGCAGCGATGGCGGACGAGCGCGATCTCGCCGAAGTCGCCGGGCGCGATCTCGGGCATCAGTTCGACCGCGATGGTGTATTCGAGATCGGCGCCGTCGTCGAACGAGACCGCCTCGATACGCGGTTGCATGGCCGGGCGCACGCCCTTTTCGGCGAAGGCCTGGGTCGAGGTCTGCTCGAGCGCCTGCTCCAGGACCTCGCCCCGGATCGACTCGCCAAACCGCTTGCGCAGCAGCGAGACTGGCACCTTGCCCGGGCGGAACCCCGGCAGGCGGACGCTGTGGCGCAACTCCTCCAGACGGTCCTCGATGCGCTGCTCGATCTCGTCGCGGGCGACGACGACCTTGAACTCGCGCTTCAGGCCATCGGCGCTGGTTTCGGTAACCTGCATCGAACTCTCGGCTGCTGACTGCGACGGAAACGGGTGAAAGTAACTGGAAACGGGCGAAGAATTTCGTTGGAAACCGGCTGACGACGCTATTCGACGACGGATCAAGGACACGCTCGCCACCGCCGCGCCTGGGCATTCGCTCTCTGGTGCGGGCGGCGGGACTCGAACCCACAAACCCGAAGGCACCAGATCCTAAATCTGGCGTGTCTACCAGTTCCACCACGCCCGCCCAGGGGCGACGCCAAGCGCACGCGCGCCGCGTCCGTGCCGAGGCACGGCCGTTCTATAGCACAGCTTCCAAGCGCGAAACCAGCGCAAATACCCGGGCCGAACGCCGACGCCCTCAGCCCTTCCGGCGGCGGTCCAGGCAGGCGGCGGCGGCGGCCGAGACGATGGCGTCGGCGTCGAGGCGGTAGGCGCGGTAGAGATCGGGGAGATCGCCCGACTGGCCGAAGTGCTCGACCCCCAGCGGCCGCAGCCGATGGCCGCGCACGGCGCCGAGCCAGGCGAGCGTCGCCGGGTGGCCGTCGACCACCGTGACCAGCCCGGCGTCGGGCGCCAGCGGCGCCAGCAAGCGCTCGACGTGAGCGCGGGCGTCGGCGGCGCCGGCCTCGCGGGCGCGCTCGGCGGCGTGCCAGCCGGCGTCGAGCCGATCGGCCGAGGTCACCGCCAGCAAGCCGGCGTCAGGCACATCGTCGACGATCCGCTGATAGGCCTCGAGGGCCTCGGGCGCGACGGCGCCGCTATAGACGATCGCCAGGCTTGCGCCCTCGGCCGGCGGTTTGAGCCAATAGCCGCCGGCGATGACGTCGCCGGCCAGGCCCTGGTCGAAATCCCGCCTCGGCTGCTCGATGACCCGCGTCGACAGACGCAGATAGACCGAACCGCCGTGGGCGTCGCGCAGCCACTCGGTCTCGCCGGCGCCCGAGCCGTCGCGCTGGATGTAGGAGAACGCCCAGGCCAGGATCGCCGCCAGTTCGTCGACGAAGGCCGGCTCGAAGGCGGCCAGGCCGTCCTGGGCGAGGCCGATCAGCGGCGTGGTGATCGACTGATGCGCCCCGCCCTCGGGGGCCAGCGTGATGCCCGAGGGAGTGGCGACGACGATGAAGCGGGCGTCCTGGTAGCAGGCGTAGTTGAGCGCATCCAGCCCACGCTGGATGAAGGGATCGTAGAGCGTGCCGATGGGCAGCAGACGGGCGCCGAACAAGGGCGCCGCGAGGCCCATCGCGGCGAGCATCAGGAACAGGTTGTTCTCGGCGATGCCGAGTTCGATGTGCTGGCCGGCGCTCGACGTCGCCCAGCGCTGGGCCGAGATCACTTTTTCGGCGCGGAACACGTCGTCGCGCGTCTGGCGCCCGAACACGCCGCGCTGGTTGACCCAGGGGCCGAGGCTGGTCGAGACCGCGACGTCGGGCGAGGTGGTGACGATGCGCGCGGCGAAGGCGTCGTCGGCGCGGGCGATCTCGCGCAAGATCCGGCCGAAGGCGTCCTGGGTCGCCATCCGCTCGGCCGTCTTGACCGCCAGCCGCGCCGGCGCCGGCACCGGTTTCGCCGCCAACCGTCGCGGCCCCCCTTGCGCGAAGGGAACCTCGGCGAGGAAGGCGCGCAGCCGCTCGGGCGCCAAGTCGAGACCGGCGAAGGGCTCCCATTCGACGCCGTCGGTGATCTGGTTGTCGGCCTTGAAGGCGGCCATCTGCTCGGGCGACATCAGCCCGGCGTGGTTGTCCTTGTGGCCGGCGAGCGGCAGGCCATAGCCCTTGATGGTGTAGGCGATGAAGCAATGGGGCCGGTCGTCGCCGACCGCCGCGAAGGCCTCGATCACGCTTTCCATGTCGTGGCCGGCGAGGTTGGTCATCAGGGCGTGAAGCGCGTCGTCGTCGTGGTCGTCGAGCAGCGCCCTGATCCCCCGCGCGTCGCCGAGATCGCCCTTGAGGTGGCGCCGCCAGGCCGCGCCGCCGCTGAACGTCAGCGCCGAATAGAGCGAGTTCGGGCAGTGGTCGATCCAGTCGCGCAGCGCCTCGCCGCCGGGGCGCTCGAAGGCGGCCTCCAGGCGCTTGCCGTATTTCAGCACCACCACCGGCCAGTCGACGGCCGAGAACATGCGGTCGATGCGCCCATAGAGGCGGTCGGTGACGATGCTGTCGAGGCTTTGGCGGTTGTAGTCGATCACCCACCAGAGATCGCGCACGCCGTGCTTCCAGCCCTCGAGCAGGGCCTCGAACACGTTGCCTTCGTCGAGTTCGGCGTCGCCGAGAAGCGCCACCATCCGCCCCCGGGGACGATGCGCGGGCATTAGATCATGCAGGCGCAGATAATCCTGCACCAGCGACGCGAACAAGGTGACGGCGCCGCCGAGACCGACCGAGCCGGTCGAGAAATCGACCTCGTCGTCATCCTTGGTCCGCGATGGGTAGGACTGCGCCCCGCCCAGCGCCCGAAAGCGTTCGAGCCGATCCCGGCTTTGACGGCCGAGGAGATACTGGATGGCGTGAAAGACCGGGCTCGCGTGGGGCTTGACCGCGATCCTGTCCTCGGGCCGGAGAACGTGGAAATAGAGCGCCGTCATCAGGGTCGTGATCGAGGCGCAGGAGGCCTGATGGCCGCCGACCTTGAGCCCATCGCGCGCCGGGCGCAGATGATTGGCGTTGTGGATCGTCCAGGCCGCCAGCCACCGCACCTTGCGTTCGAGCGCGTCGAGGCAGGCGAGTGTCTCGGCGTCGATCCGCCTCGCCGTACCGGACACCGTCGTTGACGCCGTCATCCGGACGTCTCACAACACAATAGAGACATGAACTTTCCTCGGCATTCAATTGTTATTGCAAAGTTATATTTAGCCTATCAACACCGTGTTTAGCCACGCCTGCGAGCCAAGCCCTTGACCGTCGACGCCGCCGCGATCGCGCCCTTTGCGGTATGGGCTTCGTGGTTCTCTTCGATCTCGTCGAGGCGATAGAGGTAGTTGACCATCATTCCGGCCGATCGCGCCAAGCCTCTTTCGGAGGTGTCGGCGAGCCAATTGATGCGCTCGATCCGGGCGCCGTTCAAGAGATGAAAGCGGGTCACCGGATCGCGCGGTCGGTCACCGCTCTTCTCGCGCAAGAGATAGCGCGCGCCCAGGGCCAACAAAGGCCCGCGCAATGCCGACGCGACTTCGGGCCGCGTCCACCAGTCCTCATCGAGCAACGCCGCGAGGGCGGCGGCGCCATCCTCGACCTCGGCCAAGTCGGCCAGGATCTTGGCATCGGCCTTGGCGAGCAGCCCATCGTCGCCGGCGGCGATCCTCTCGTCCAACCAGTCGCGAAAGCCCGGCATCGGCGACAAGGTGGCGAAGACCTTGAGCCCCGGAAATTCTTGCCGCAGGCGATCGACCACCCGTTTGATCAGGAAGTTGCCGAAGCTGATCCCCTTAAGGCCGATCTGAGCGTTGGATATGGAGTAGAAGATCGCCGTGTCGGCCGCGCGCGGATCATGCGCCGGGGCCGCCTCGTCGAGGAGATCGTGGATATTGTCGGCCATTCCCTCGATCAGCGCGACCTCGACGAAAATCAGAGGTTCATCCGGCATTCTATTGTGAAAAAAAGCAAAGCACCGACGATCCGAATCCAGTCTGTTCTTGAGGTCGCTCCACGACCGGATTTCGTGAACGGCTTCGTAATCGATCAATTTTTCCAGCAACGCCGCCGGCGATCGCCAGTCGATGCGGCGCAAATCGAGGAAGCCGATATCGAACCAACCGCTCAGCAGATCGCGCAAATCGCGATCGAGCGGTTTGAGTTCCGGCGCATCCTTGATAAGCTGAAGGATATCACCCCGCATATCGACCAGAAATTTAATTCCGTTTGGCAGTATATTGAATTGACGTAATAGTTTTTGTCTCGGCGGTTCTAATTCTCGGCGCAAACGGCGCTCGGCCCGTTCGCGGGCAGGGTCGTCACCGGCCGTCGTCCATGCCGCGATCGCCGCATCGACGGCGGCCGGATCGATCCCGAATTCACGCGCCAGCAATTGCAGGAAGCGTATCCGCCCATGGCCGTCGAGGGTGAGATAGAGCCGCCCGAGGTCGGCCGCCCTGGCGCGCGCCGAAACCTCGCCACCCCGCCCGCGCAGGCATTCCGCGATCTTGCGCCGAACGCGGTCGGCGTCGGCCCCGGGTAAATCGGAGCGCACCGGCCCGTCGGGCGTGACCCGCGCCGCGATATCGCGCCAAGCGCCGCGGAGCTGCGAGATGGTGCGGTCGATCAGCTTGACCGTGTTATCGTTGGGCATCCTGTCATACCGGTATGACGGTCGGTGCGGCGCCCCCGCCCGGGCTCGGCGATGTCGCTCTAAACCCCTGCCAGGCTCGCCTTGAGATCGGCCAGCACGGCGGGTAGTACAACGGGAAGGTCTTCGGAGATCAAGCCCGGACCGACCCTCGACGCGGCCTCGCCGTGGAGCCAGACCGCCGCCGTCGCCGCCTCGAACGGCGTCATGCCCTGGGCCAGCAGGCCAACCGCGAAACCGGCGAGGACGTCGCCCGATCCGGCGGTGGCGAGTTCGGGCGGGGCGTTGTCGTTGATCGCCGCCTTGCCGTCGGGAGCGGCGATCACCGTATCGGGTCCCTTGAGCATGATCACCGCGCCGCTGATCTCGGCCGCCTTGCGGGCGCGCTCCAGCTTGCTCCCCTCGAGATCGAAGAGGCGACTGAATTCGCCTTCGTGCGGTGTTAAAATACAAGGTGAGGAAATGGCGTCAAATAGCAGATGCGCATGATGTTCAAAGACCGTTAGCGCATCGGCATCGAAGACGCAGGCCTTGCCCGCGTCGAGCGCCGCCCCGACCCGCCGCCGGGTCGCCACGTTGAGACCGGCGCCGGGACCGACCAGCACCGCGTTCTTGCGCTTGTCCGCGATAAGGTCGACGAAGCCCTCGTCGTCGGCGATCACGGCGGTCATCACCGCCGTCAACGAGGCGGCGTAGATGAACAACGCCGCCGACGGGGTGGTCACCGTCACCAGCCCCGAGCCGACCCGAAGCGCCGCCGTCGCCGCCAGCCGCGCCGCGCCGGTGGTGGCGCCGGCGCCGCCGACGACGACGGCGTGACCGCGCGAATATTTATGGTCCTCGGCCCGAGGCCAGGGATATCCCCCGCCCCACAGCGCCGGGCGATTGGCGAAGGTGTCGATGGGGGTAGCGTCGAGGATGGTCTCGGGGATGCCGATGTCAGCGACCACCACTTGGCCACAGAGCCCCTGTCCCGGATAAAGGAGATGACCCGGCTTTCGTCGGCAAAACGTCACGGTGAGCGCGGCCGGCGCCGCCGCGCCGCGCACCGCGCCGCTATCGCCATCGACGCCGCTCGGCACGTCGACCGCGACGCTGGCGAGCCGCCGCTCGGCCACCGCCTCGATCACCGCCCGGGCCGGGCCGTCGAGATCGCGCGCCAGCCCGGCGCCGAACACGGCATCGACGACCAGTTGGGCGCCCTCCAGAGCGGCCGTGTCCAGCGCCGCGACCGTCCCTTGCCACCGCGCGGCCATGGTCGCCGCGTCGCCCTTGAGCGCCGCGCGATCGCCGAGCAAGGCCAGGCTGACCGGCCAGCCGGCCTCGGCCAGCCAGCGGGCGGCGACGAAGCCATCGCCGCCATTGTTGCCGGGGCCACAGAGCACCGTCACCGGGCGCGGCGACCAGCGCTTGGCGATGGCTTCGCCGACCGCCCGTCCCGCCGCCTCCATCAAGCGTTCGCCGGCGATACCGGCCTCGATCGCGGCGCGGTCGCGGGCCGCCATCTGGGCGGTCGTGAACAGCGCCGTGTCGCCATCGCGTTTCTGGATCATGACTTCGTTCCGAATAGCGAGAAAAGTCTTATCCTAGAAGGTTAGATATCCTTCCTTAATCCTTGGTAGAGATCGGCGCGCAAGCGCATGGCGAAGCGATAACCGTCGTCCGCGCGCCCCGCGTCGAAGCGCGCCCGAACCGGATCGGCGCTGACGGCGTCACGCTCGATTTCGGTATAGCTGGTTCCCGCCATGTCCGCGACGAAGGTATCGAAATCGTCGAATGCCAGGCTATCGGTGGCGAAGGCCCGGCGATGGCGCGCGAATTTCGGCCCGACCACCCGGGCCAGGGCGCGGTTGACGCGCGCATAATCCCGGGCCTCGTCGTGGAACGGCTTGACCAGGTCGTAGAACGCGCCCTCGGGCATGGGCTCGAGGACGAGCAGGAACCCTCTCGGCCGCAGCACCCGTATCGCGTCGCCGAGAGCGACATCGAGCGCGGCGGCCGGCACGTGATGCATCGAGTAGCCAAAGATCACCCCATCGGCGACGCCGTCAGCGAGCGGCAAGGCTTCACCCGGCGCCTCGACGAAGCGGACGCCCTCGCTCGCCTCGGCGGCGCGATTGGTCGCTGCCTGAACCGGATCCGGCTCGACCGCCACCACCCGCGCGCCGCGCGCCGCCAAGGCGCGCGCCAAGCCGCCAGCGCCGCAGCCGACATCGACCAGATCGCGATCGGCCACCGTCACCAGCCGCGCGATGACCTCGACATCGTCGGCCTCGCCCAGATCCTCGACCGTCATCATCGCCATGAACGCCTCCGGAATATGACCCCACGAGGGGCGCAGCATAAACCGGCGCCTCCCGGATGGCGCCCCTAATTGTCGTGACCGGCGACGCGCCCGTGTAAGCTACCGCCAGTCCGTAACAAATCGGCGACAGGCCCATGCCCGACCCGCGCATCGCTCTCGCCCTCGGCAGCGGCTCCTCGCGTGGCTGGGCGCATATCGGCGTGATCGGCGCCCTCGCCGAGGCCGGCATCGAGCCCAGTATCGTCTGCGGCACGTCGATCGGCGCGCTGGTCGGCGCGGCCCAGGTCGGCGGCTGGATCGCGCCCCTCGAAAGCTGGGCGCGAAGCCTTAATTGGCGCGAAATCGTCGGCTTTCTCGACGTCGGCCTGATCGGCGGCGGCCTGGTCAAGGGAGAGGCGCTGATGTCGTTCCTCCGCGCCAGCCATGGCGATCGCCAAATCGAGGCGCTCCCGCTCCAATACGCCGCCGTCGCCACCGATCTCGATAGCGGCCGCGAAATCTGGCTTCGCGAGGGCTCGCTGCTCGACGCGGTCCATGCCTCGATTGCCCTGCCCGGCCTGTTCGCTCCGGTATGGCGCGACGGACGCTGGCTGGTTGACGGCGGCCTGGTCAACCCGGTGCCGATCTCGCTATGCCGGGCTCTCGGCGCCGAGATCGTCATCGCCGTCAATCTCAATGGCGATCTGATCGCCGGACGCGGCACCCGGCGCGGCGCCAAGGCGGCCGCCAAACGCCAGCGACGACGCGAGCGCGACCTCGCCGGCGTGTCGCTCGCGAAGCTCTGGCCCAGGACACCGCGCGACGCCGCGCGTGGCTCGGTCGGTTCGCTGGTGACCCAGCTTTTCGACCGGAGCGAACCCAGGCCCGGTCTATTCGACGTCGTGGTCGGCTCGATCAATGTCATGCAGGACCGGATCACCCGCAGTCGCATGGCGGGCGAGCCGCCCGATATCCTGCTCGCGCCGCGATTGGCCCATATCGGTCTGCTCGAATTCGACCGCGCCGACGAAGCGATCGAGGAAGGCCGGGCCTGTGTCGCGCGCGCCGGCGCCGCCTTCGCCGACATCACGCGCCTGGGCTAGTTCATCGCCGCCCTTTCTTGGCCATGACGTATTCGAGCTTGCGCAATACCGCGCGCTCGAGGTCGCCCCGGCTGGACGAGGCCGGACCGATGATCGAAACTTCGATCAGGGTCTTGGGCTCGATGGCGCTGACCTTGACCGACGCGCCGACGCGGCGGAATTCGATGATGATTTCGCCCTCGGGCGAGGGTCGCGTGGGTCGTGGCATGAAACATCCGGTCCAGTGACGTCGCCGCGCGCGGGCGATCTTCGCGACCTGTCCGCGAACGGCGCCGCATGATCGCCTGATTTCGCGACGCGGGCAAGGGGAAGGCGCGATCGCGCGTCGCGAGACGACGGCCTGGCGAACCATCGCGGTTCCGCAGCGCACTCGCGCCATAACACCATACGACATTTGATTTTATGTATTTTTTCCGAGGGATATGTTGCATCGCAGCATAAGGCTGATTATGTCCTTGTCATGGGCCGACCCCCTGGGTCGCCCGGCCCCCGCGGCGGCCACCGACACGCCGCGTTGTTGACCTTCGGAACGACCTGCCGCCGCGTCCAACAAGCATGGGCGTTCTTGGCCCGGGCGCGCGCTGGCGGCTAAGGAGGATGGCGATGAGCGACAAGCCCGACGAGAGCGATCACGTCTATCCCATCGATCGCTTTCTCCACGCCGCCGAAGGGCGGGTGACGGCGGGAATATCCCCGTCCTCGGCGCTGATGGCATATCTCGACTGGGCCGCGCATCTCGCCAATTCGCCCGGCAAGCAGGGCGAGTTGGTCCGCAAGGCCTGGCGCAAGAGCGTCCGTTTCGGCGCCTATCTCGGCCGCCTGGCCGGCGGTCGCGCCGAAGGCCCCTGTATCGAGCCCCTGCCCCAGGATCACCGTTTCCGCGATCCCGCATGGCAGCGGCTACCCTTCGCGCTCTATTACCAGTCGTTCCTGCTGTTGCAACAGTGGTGGCACAACGCCACCGTCGGCGTTCACGGGGTCTCGAAACACCACCAGGACGTAGTCGCCTTCGGCGCCCGCCAGGCCCTCGACGTGATCGCGCCGTCCAACTTCCCGGCCACCAACCCCGAGGTCGTCACGGCGACCATCGCCCAGGGCGGGATGAATTTCGTTCGCGGCTACCAGAATTTCGTCGGGGACTGGGCGCGCGCCGTTCTCGGCAAGAAGCCCGTGGGCATGGAAAATTTCCGCGTCGGCCACGAGGTCGCCGCGACCCCCGGCACGGTGATCTACCAGAACCGGTTGATCGAGCTGATCCAATACGCGCCGGCGACCGAGACGGTTCACGCCGATCCGATCCTGATCGTCCCGGCCTGGATCATGAAGTACTACATCCTCGATCTTTCCGAGCGCAATTCGCTGGTCCGCTATCTGGTCGCGCAAGGCCACACGGTGTTCATGATTTCGTGGCGCGACCCGAGCGCGAAGGACCGCGACCTCGGCATGGCCGATTATCTCGAGTTCGGCGTCATGCGGGCGCTCGACGCGGTCCGCGCCATCGTTCCCGAACGTCGAGTCCACGCCGTCGGCTATTGCATCGGCGGCACCCTGCTGGCGATCGCCGCCGCCGCCATGGGGCGCGACGGCAAGGACTGGCTCGGCTCGGTGACCCTGTTCGCGGCCCAGACCGACTTCACCGACGCCGGCGAGCTGATGCTGTTCATCGATCAGAGCCAGGTCGCCTATTTAGAGGACCTGATGTGGGATCAGGGCTATCTCGACACCAAGCAAATGGCCGGCGCCTTTCAGTTGCTGCGTTCGAACGACCTGATCTGGTCGCGCATCGTCCGCGACTACCTGATGGGCGAGCGGGCGCCGATGATCGACCTCATGGCTTGGAACGCCGACGCCACCCGGATGCCCTATCGAATGCATTCGGAATATCTGCGGCGGCTGTTCCTGGACAACGATTTCGCCGAGGGGCGCTTCCAGGTCGGCGACCGACCGGTGGCGCTGACCGACATCCACGTCCCGCTGTTCGCGGTCGGGGCCGAGAAGGATCACGTCGCGCCCTGGCGCTCGGTCTACAAGATCAATCTCCTCGCCGACACCGACGTCACCTTCCTCCTGACCAGCGGCGGTCACAACGCCGGCATCATCAGCGAGCCGGGCCACCCGCGCCGCCATCACCGGATCGCCACCAAGCACGAGGGCGATGCCTACGTCGCCCCCGACGACTGGTTCGCCGCCACCCCGATCAAGGACGGCTCCTGGTGGCCGACCTGGCAAGCCTGGCTGGCCACGCGCTCGGGCGAGCGGATCGCGCCGCCCGCGATCGGCGCCGCCGAGGCCGGCTACGCGCCGCTCCGCCCCGCGCCCGGCGATTACGTGTTGGAAGAATAGACGGCGCCGACCGGCGCCTCCCCGATGACCAAGGAAACCCTACCCATGACCGAAACACCCGATTGTATCGAGAACCGCACCTTCGACGAAATCGCGATCGGCGATAGCGCCAGCCTGACCCGGACCCTGACCCAACGCGACATCGAGCTGTTCGCCGTCATGTCGGGCGACGTCAACCCGGCCCATGTCGATCCGGCCTTCGCCAAAAGCGACATCTTCCACAAGATCATCGCCCACGGCATGTGGGGCGGAGCGCTGATTTCGACCGTGCTCGGCACCGAGCTACCGGGGCCGGGGACGATCTATCTCGATCAGACGCTGAAATTCCGCGCCCCGGTCGCCATTGGCGACAGCATCACGATCAGCGTCACCGCGCGCGAAAAGGACACCAAGCGCCACCGCGTCACCTTCGATTGTCGCTGCGTGAACCAGAAAGGCACGGTGGTGATCGAGGGCACCGCCCTGGTGATCGCGCCGGTCGAAAAGATCAAGCGCCGCCGGGTGACGCTGCCCGAGATCAAGGTCGAGGAGCGGGGCGCGAAATTCCGCCACCTGATCGCCCTGGCCGAGAAAATCAGTCCCTTGACCGTCGCCGTCGTCCACCCGGTCGACGCCAACGTTCTGGGCGGCGCGGTCGCGGCCGCCAAGGCCAAGCTGATGACGCCGATCCTGGTCGGCCCCGAACGCCGCATTCGCGCCGCCGCCGAGGCCGCCGGCATCGACATCGCGGGCTACCCCCTTATCGCCGTCGAGCACAGCGAGGCCGCCGCCCGCGAAGCGGTGGCCATGGTCCGGCGCGGCGACGTGGCCGGGCTGATGAAGGGCAGCCTGCATACCGACGAGTTCATGCGGCCGATCCTCGACGGCGCCACCGGGCTGCGCACCGGGCGGCGGATCAGCCATGTCTTCGTCATCGACCTGCCGGGCCATGATCGGCCGCTGTTCATCACCGACGCGGCGATCAACATCGCCCCCAATCTGGAACAGAAACGCGACATCGTCCAGAACGCGATCGACATGGCCCACGCACTCGGGATCGAGACGCCCAAGGTCGCCATGCTGTCGGCGGTCGAGGACGTCAATCCGGCCATCCCCTCGACCCTCGACGCGGCGGCGATCTGCAAGATGGCCGATCGCGGCCAGATCGGCGGCGCCATCGTCGATGGGCCGCTGGCCTTCGACAACGCGGTCTCCGAGGCCGCCGCCCGGGTCAAGGGCATCGTCTCGCCGGTCGCGGGGCACGCCGACATCCTAGTCGCCCCCGATCTCGAGGCCGGCAACATGCTCGCCAAGCAGCTCGAATATCTGGCCGACGCCGAGGCCGCCGGAGTGGTTCTGGGCGCCCGGGTGCCGATTATCCTGACCAGCCGCGCCGACAACGCCGCCAGCCATCTGGCCTCGGCCGCCGTCGCCGCCCTGATCGACCGGCACGGCCGGACCGGGATCGTGAAGGCCGCCGTCCCAGGACGGGATGAGGCAATCAAGCCCGCGAAGGCCGTCGCCTAGCCCGTCTTAAATTTGGAGGAGAAAAGATGTCAAAACGCGATGTGGTCCTCTGCGCGCCGGCGCGCACCGCGATCGGAACCTATGGCGGCAGCCTGAAGGCCATACCCGCCCCCGAGCTCGGCGCCACCATCATTCGGGCGGTTATCGATCGCGCCGGGCTCGACGGCGACGATATCGGCACCGTCGTCATGGGCCAGGTGGTTCAGGCCGGAGCCAAGATGAATCCCGCCCGCCAGGCCGCGATCGGCGGTGGGCTCCCGGTCGAGGTGCCGGCGATGACCGTCAACCGGGTCTGCGGTTCGGGCGCCCAGGCGATCGCCTCGGCGTCGGAGGAAGTCCTGCTTGGCTACCATGATTGCGTCCTCGCCGGCGGCATGGAGAACATGGATCAGGCGCCCTATCTCATGGCCGGCGGCCGCTGGGGCTACCGCATGGGCGACGCGACGATCCACGACGCCATGCTGCGCGACGGTCTCAACGACGCCTTTTCGGACAAGCACTCGGGCTGGCATACCGAGGACCTGGCCGCCAAGTTCGCGATCGGCCGCGAGGAGCAGGACCGCTGGGCGCTGCGCTCGCAGCAACGCTTCGCCGCCGCCCAGGCCGAGGGCCGTTTCGAAGCCGAGATCGTGGCCGTCGACATCCCGTCGCGCAAGGGGCCGGTCCGCTTCAATCGCGACGAGCACAATCGCCCCGACACCACCCTGGAAAGCCTCGCCCGGCTCAAGCCCGCCTTCCGCAAGGACGGGACGATTACCGCCGGCAACGCGCCGGGGCTCAACAGCGCCGCGTCGGCGATGATCGTCGCCGCCGCCGACTGGGCCGCCGAGCATGGGCTGGAACCGATGGGGCGCCTGGTCGCCCATGGCATCGGCGCGGTCGAGCCGGGGATGTTCGGCCTTGGCCCGATCCCCGCCGTGCGCCAAGCCCTCGATCGCGCCGGCTGGACCATCGCCGACCTGGAGAGGGTCGAGATCAACGAAGCCTTCGCGGTGATCGCAATCGCGGTCGCCCGCGAACTCGGCCTGCCCGAGGAGATCGTCAACGTCGAGGGCGGCGCCATCGCCCATGGCCATCCGATCGGCGCCACCGGCGCGGTCCTGACCACGCGTATCTTGCATTCGATGCGCCGCGACGGCATCCGTCGCGGCCTGGTCACGCTCTGCATCGGCGGCGTCCAGGGGATCGCCTTGGCGCTGGAGACGGTATCTTAAAACCGGGCCGGGACGCGAGAGTCTGTGGCGGTGGGCGGATGGCGGCGCTAGTATCGACGTCGCCATCCGATCCGCCGAGCCCAAGGAGCCGATGATGACGGAACCGCGCGCCACGGACGCCAAAGCCCCGCGCAAGAGCCCCGCGCGGACGCCGTTCAAGTGGGACGACCCGCTGCGCCTCGACGACCAGCTCAGCGAGGATGAGCGCCTGATCCGCGACACCGCCCGGGCCTATGCCCAGGACCGGTTGATGCCGCGCATTCTAGAGGCCAACCGGCACGAGCGTTTCGACCGCGAGATCATGCCCGAAATGGGGGAGCTCGGACTGTTGGGGCCGACCCTTGAAGGCTACGGCTGCGCCGGCGTGAATTACGTCTCCTACGGCCTGATCGCGCGCGAGATCGAGCGCGTCGATTCGGGCTATCGCTCGGCCATGAGCGTGCAGTCGAGCCTAGTCATGTATCCGATCCACGCTTACGGCGACGAGGCCCAGCGCCAACGCTTCCTGCCAAAACTCGCGCGCGGCGAGACGGTCGGCTGCTTCGGCCTCACCGAGCCCGACCACGGCTCCGATCCGGGCGGCATGAGGACCCGCGCCCGCGCGGTCGAGGGCGGCTTCGCGCTCAGCGGGGCCAAGATGTGGATCACCAACGCGCCCGTCGCCGACGTCTTCATCGTCTGGGCCAAGAACGACACCGGTGTCATTCGCGGCTATATCCTGGAGCGCGGCATGAAAGGCCTGACCACGCCCAAGATCGAGGGCAAGTTCAGCCTCCGCGCCTCGATCACCGGCGAGGTGGTGATGGACGAGGTGTTCGTGCCGGCCGAGAACGAGCTCCCCGGAGTGTCCGTCCTCAAGGGGCCGTTCGGCTGCCTGAACAACGCCCGCTTCGGCATCGCCTGGGGGGCCATGGGCGCGGCCGAGTTCTGCTGGCGCGCGGCCCTCACCTATACGCTTGAGCGCAAGCAGTTCGGCCGCCCGCTGGCCGCCAATCAATTGATCCAGAAGAAGCTCGCCGACATGCAGACCGAAATCGCCCTCGGTCTCCAGGCGGCGCTCCGGGTTGGCCGCCTCTTGGACGAGGGCCGGGCCGCGCCCGAGGCGATCTCGCTGATCAAGCGCAACGCCTGCGGCAAGGCGCTCGATATCGCCCGGATGGCGCGCGACATGCACGGCGGCAACGGCATCGCCGACGAATTCCACGTCATCCGACACCTGATGAACCTGGAAGCGGTCAACACCTACGAGGGCACCCACGACATCCATGCCTTGATCCTCGGCCGTGCCCAGACGGGGATTCAGGCCTTTACCGGATAGGCACGGTGGGAGCTCGTCCGCGCCGGTCGCGGGTGCCCTCGCGTCAGGCGACGTGGACCCGGGCGTAATCGCGCAGCACATCCATTTCCAGCCGGGTCTCGTCAAGCTGCGCCTTGACGATATCGCCGATACTGACGATGCCGCGCAGCGCGCCGTCCTCCACCACCGGCAGATGGCGGACGCGGCGATAGGTCATCAGCTTCATGACGCCCTTGGTGGTGTCGTCGGGCTTGCAGATCACCGGCGAGGTCGTCATCACGTCGCGCACCCGCATGGCCAGGGCCTTTTCGCGATGGACGGCGACCTCGGCGACGACGTCGCGTTCGGAGGCCAGACCGACGATGCGGTCGTCCTCGACCACCACCGCGGCGGCGATCCGCCGATGGCCGAACAGGGTGGCCAGCGCGATCACCGTCGCGTCGCCATCGATGGTGACGACCTCGCTGCCCTTGTGTTTCAGGATATGTGAAATCAGCATTCGATATCTCCCTTTGCCAAGCCCAAGAGGGGCGGGCGCGACGGCGCCACTGATAGGCAATAGGGGTCGCGACGGCGGAATTACCAATAACAACCCGATCACCTTGGGTCACACTCGCGTGACGGCGCCGCGCCGGGCGTGAGCCTCGGCCTCAGGACGGGTCCTCGCCGGTGGTCCCGGTCGCATCGCCGCGCCCGCCCTCGATCACTTTTTCGATGCGCTCGATGTCACGCAGATGGACGTCCGATTGAGGGAACGGGATTTCGATGCCGGCCTCGCGGAAGGCATTGACGATGGCGAAGCGGAGGTCGCTCCCCACCCGCACGATCCAGCCGACGTCGTAGAGATAGGCGCGGAGCTCGAAGTCGAGCGAACTGGCGCCGAAATCGCGGAGCACGACATAAGCCTCGGGCCAAGCGGCGATGCGCGGATGATCGCGGGCGCAGGCGAGCAGGATTTCACGCACGCGCTCCGTGTCGGAACCGTAAGCGACGCCGACGCGAACCTCGACCCGGCCGTATTTATCGGCCAGGGTCCAGTTGGTGACCGTGGTCGAGAGGAGCTCGGAATTTGGAATGATCACCGAGGCGCGCTGGAAGGTCTCGATCTCGGTGGCGCGCACGCGGATGTTCTTGACCGTGCCCTCGTGAGCGCCAACCCACCCAGTCGCCGACCTTCACCGGCCGCTCGATCAAGAGGATGATGCCCGAGACGAAGTTGTTGACGACATTTTGCAGGCCGAAACCGATGCCGACCGACAAGGCGCCGGCGATCAGGGCCAGGTTGTCGAGGCTGAAACCCAGGGTGGCGACGGCCACGGCCACCGCCAGGGTCATGCCGATATAGCCGACCGCGGCGGTGATCGAATGGCGCAGGCTGTCGTCGAGCCGGGTCTCGGGCAGTACGCGCTCGCCGAGCAGGCGCTGAAGGAGGCGCGTGCCGGCGACCATGCCGACGAAGACCAGAATCGCGAAGGCGATATCGGCCGGGGCGATGGTCACGCCGCCGATGGTGAAGCCGGCCATGATCCCGGTCGTCCAGTCGGCGAGATCGCTTAGCGGCACGCCCCACCAGGGCAGCACGACATAAAGGCTGGCGCCAAGGAGCAACGGGTCGAGCGCGGCCCGCGCCCAGAACTTGACCGTGCGGCGCAAACCATGGCGCATGCCGAGTTGACGCCGCGCGAAGGCCGAACGCATCAAGGCTCCGATCAGATCGCGCAACAGTCCGCGGAAGGTGTAGAGGACGCCGAAGATCACCCCGCTCGCCAGCAGGTTCTTGATCAGGTACTGGCTCAGCGCGCCATAGCCGATGAAGGCGGCGGCGATGCCGACCATGGCGATCGACGCCACCGCGCCGCGCGCCAGAAGCCAGAAGCGCGACGGTCGCCGCGCGGTCGCCGTCTCGACCCGCACATCCTCGTCGGGATCGCGAAGCTCGCCGCCACGCCATTGTCGCGCCCCCATGAGGAACAGGATGCCGACGCCTTCGAGGGTGTTGACTACCAAGCCATAGAGCTGCTTGACCTCGGGGCCGAGATCGAGTTCGCGGGTCGAGCGCGACAGGAAGATGTCGACCGCGACGATCGCCGCCAGGACGACGATCCGCCGACCGGTGGTGCGCGCGCCCTCGGGGGTCAGCGCGGTCAGCCGCCAGGCCGGCGTATCGGGCGCCAGCGCCGCCCGCACCAGACCGGCGACCAGAGCGAAGAAGATCAGAGCCAGGCCAAGGGCCTCGACGACATGGGCGAACAGACCCGAGATCAAGGCCGTCGGCCGGGTCGCCTGATAGACGAAGGCGGCCAGGATCAGGGCCGGCACGATGCCGATCGCGACCCCTTCGGCGCCGGCGGCGATCAGCCGTCGGGCATAGGTCGGCCGTTCGATCGCCGGGTCGCGCATGTACCAGCGCAGAAGCGCGCGGCGGATCGCCCAGCCGAAGGCGGCGGCGAGCAGAGCGACGATGAAGAAGGGATAGAATTTGACCTTGGCCTGGACCTCGGTCGGCAAACCCCAATACCAATCCACCGGCGAGCGCGCCAGCTTGTAAAACGCGGCGACGAAGCCGGGCACCGCCTTGGCCAGGCGTTCGGGCGCCACCGGCGTCGGCCGCTCGGTGGTCAGGCGCTCGATCAAGGATTGCCGGGCCAGCGACGAAATCGCGCGGGCCAGATCGGCGGCCCGGGTCATGGTCAGCTCGGCCAGGGCGACGCGGCCCCGGTAGGCGGCGATGTCCTCGGCGTATTGGGCCCGCTTCTCGGCCACCGCCCGGGGCTCGGGCGGCGCGTCCTCGGCCGGCGCCGGACCGAGGGTGTCGAGCAGCGCCGACAGCGACGCGATTTGCTCCTCGGCCCGCTTCTTGGCCGCCTCGGCCTTGGCGCCCACGTCCTTGGCGACGCGCCGGAAATCGGCCGACCGCTGGGGATCGTGATCGACGCCCTCGGCATAGGCCTCGACGCCGTCGAGCAAGCGCGTCCATTGCGCGACCTGGGTGGCGAAGGGGCGCGTCGGCTCGCGCGTCTGCGCCAGGGCGCTCGCGTCGAAGGGGCTCGCGACGACAGCACCCGCGACGAGCGCGAGAGCGAGCGCGAAAGCAAGGAACGAGGGGCGTGGGATCACGCTGGAACCGCCGCGATCGATCGCAAGGCGGTTCAATCTATCACAACCGCCGGCCATCGCCAGCCTGTCCACGCCGGAACCGATCGGCGCCGCGCTAACGGACACGTGACCAGTCGTGACTTGGCGCCACCCGGGCAAGCGGGGGTAAGATCGGGCCGGGGACCATTCCGCGAGAAGGAGACTCGGAAATGCGTCCACGCCTCTCTTCCATTCCACCTCTCGCGGCGCTCGGCGTCCTGGTCGTGCTCGGCCTCGACGCGAGCGCCTTGGCGCGGCAAGGCCCCAGCATCGGCTATGGCGCCTTCAAGCTCTCGGGCGTCGAGACAGACTGCGTCGTGCCCCGCCTGGCGCGGGAGGGGCGCGGCGCCGCGATTATGGTCGGCCCCGAGGGCGGCGAGCCCTTGAGCGACGACGAGGCCCGCGCCGCCCACGACTGCGCCAGCCCAGCGCTGTCCGCGGCCTATGCCCGATCGGGCAACGTCTCGGCGGCGTCCTATCTCGACTGGGCCAATTATTCGACCGCGCCCTATCTCTCGTCCACCCACGGCAACCGCTATGTCAACAATTACGCCAACCCCATCGGCGGCAACTACGGTCAATACGAGAAGGGCGGCGAACTGCCGGTCGGCACGGTGCTGGCCAAGGACAGCTTCGTGGTCAACGCCCGGGGCACGGTGATGATCGGCGCCTTGTCGCTGATGGAGAAGATGTCGCCGGGGTTCAATCCGAAATTCGGCGACTGGCGCTACACCATGATCCTGCCCGACGGCACCGCGATCGGCACCACCGGTGGCGCCGGCGCCGAGAAGGTCGCCTTCTGCGCCGGCTGCCACGGCACCGTCGACCAGATCCAGGATTCGCTTTTCTTCGTGCCCAAACGATACCGTATCGAGGCGCGATAGAGCGATCACGGAAGCGCGACGATTGTCGATTTTTTCTGGCCACCTCGGACGATAGGCGGGGCCGCGAATTGCGCGCGAATTTGAGCTATATCAATGCGCAGGCGCCCGATCGGGTTTAGCAAAATCCTAAAGGCGATTTTCGCCCGATCCGTTTCATGGGAGCCAAGAAAATGTCACGCCTAACACGCCGTGAAGTGATGAGCCGCGCCATAGCCCTTGCCGGCGGAATGGCGGTAATGCCGTCCCTGGTCAACGCCCAAGGCCTGCTCACCACGCCCCTTCTCAATACGACCTCGCGCCTGACCGCGACCCATTGGGGCATCATCAAGGCCCATGTCGAGGCCGGTCGCCTGACCCGCGTCCAGCCCTTCGCCAAGGACGCCTTCGGCCCGTCGCCCGTCATTCAGGCCTTCGCCGACCGGGTCTATACCCCCGACCGGGTGAAGTACCCGATGGTCCGCGAAGGATTCCTGAAAAACGGCGCGAACAGCGACACCAGCGAGCGCGGAAGCGGCAATTTCGTTCGCGTGAGCTGGGACAAGGCACTCGATCTGGTGGCCGCCGAATTGAAACGCGTCAAGGCGACCTACGGAAACGAGGCCATCCACACCGGCAGCGTCGATTGGCACTCCGTCGGCAAGCTGCACAACTCGCCGGTTCTGCTGCGCAGACTGCTCGGCCAGTTTGGCGGCTTCGTCGACAATTCGGGTGATTTCTCGATCGCCGCCGCGATGGTCATCCTGCCCCACGTCATCGGCGGCACCGAGGTCTACGACCAGCCGACGGCCTGGACGACGGTGCTGGAGAACACCGATCTGGTCGTTCTCTGGGGCGCCACCATTCTGAAGAACAATCAGATCGGCTGGGAACCCACCGATCACACGACCTACGACTACCTCGCCAAGCTCAAGGCCAAGGGCACCAAGGTCGTGTCGATCGATCCCCGCATGACCGACACGGCCGAATATCTGGGCGCCGATTGGATCGCCCCGCGCCCCAACACCGACACCGCCCTGATGCTGGCCCTGATGCATACGCTCTACACCGAAAAGCTCCACGACGAGAAATTCATCAAGGCCTACACCGTCGGCTTCAAGAAGTTCCTGCCCTATCTCCTGGGTAAGAGCGACGGCCAGCCCAAGACCCCCGAATGGGCGGCGGCGATCACCAGCGTTCCGGCCGAGCGCATTCGCGACCTCGCCCGGCAAATGGCCAAGGGCCGGACCATGCTGATGAGCGGCTGGTCGATCCAGCGCCAGGACCATGGCGAGCAATCCTACTGGGCGTTGGTCACGCTCGCTGCCATGCTCGGCCAGATCGGCTTGCCGGGCGGCGGCTTCGGCCTCAGCTACCACTACGCCAACGGCGGCTCGCTGACCGCGAACGGCGCCGCCCTCGGCGGCATTCCGGCCGGCGAAAACCCGGTCACCACCAATGTTCCCTATGCCCATGGCTTGAGCGACATGCTGCTCAACCCGGGCAAGGTGGTCGATTACAACGGCGAGAAGATCACCTATCCGGACACCAAGCTGGTCTATTGGGCGGGCGGCAATCCGCTGTCCCACCAGATGAACCGCAACCGTCAGATCGAGGCTTGGCGGCGCCCGGAAACGATCATCGTCAACGAGATGTTCTGGACCAATACCGCCCGCTTCGCCGACATCGTGTTGCCCGTGAACACGACCTTCGAGCGTAACGATATCGTCTCGGTGAGCGAATACAGCAACCACTACATCGTCGCCATGCCGAAGCTGGTCGATTCGCGATACGAATCGCGGAGCGATTACGAAATCTTTGCCGCCATCGCCAAGCGGCTCGGCCTCGATAAGACATACACCGAGGGCAGAAGCGACATGGATTGGATCCAATCCTTCTACGCGGAGGCGCTGGCCGACGCCAAGAAGAAGGGCCTCGCCATGCCCGACTTCGAGACCTTCTGGAACGAGACCGGCGTGGTCGAATTCCCGATCCCCGCCGACGCCAAGAACTACGTCCGCTTCTCCGCCTTCCGCGAGGACCCGATCGAGAACGCCCTCGGCACGCCCTCGGGCAAGATCCACGTCTACTCGCGCGAGATCGAGGGGTTCAACTACGACGATTGCCCACCCCATCCGACCTGGCTCGAGCCGATCGAATGGCTGGGCTCCGAGAAGACCGCCAAGCATCCCCTGCATATCGTCTCGCCGCATCCCAAGTACCGGCTGCACTCGCAGATGGACAACACTTGGCTCCGCGAGACCTATGAGGTGGCCGGGCGCGAACCGATCTGGATCAACCCCAAGGATGCCGCCAAGCGGGGCATCAAGAACGGCGACGTGGTCAAGGTCTTCAACGACCGGGGCGCGCTGCTGGCCGGCGCCGCGGTCACCGATCGGATCCGCGCTGGCGTGGTCATGCTCCAGGAAGGCGCCTGGTACGACCCCGACAAGCCGGGCGAGGTCGGGGCGCTGTGCAAGCACGGCAATATCAACCTCGTAACCCTCGACAAGGGGACCTCGAAGCTCGCCCAGGGCAATATCGCCAACACCGCCCTGGTCGAGGTCGAGCCCTATGAGGGCACGCCACCGGCGGTCACCGCGTTCACCCCTCCCCTGGTGGCTTAGTCGCGATCGATCAGGCAATCGTGGCGGGGCGCCCGGCTCACACCGGGCGCCCCGTCGCCCTTCGCGCGCCACGCTACTGGAGAAATGAGAATGAACAATCGTCATGTAATTTCCGAATGGCCGCGAACGCTTGTCACCGTCGCGCTCGCGGCCTTCATCATCGTCCTCGCCCCTGGCCCGGGACGGGCCGGCGACAGTCATGACGTTCGCTTCGCCAAAACCCTGCTCTCGCTTCGCGATGCCATCGATGGCGCGGTCATCGCCGAGGTCATGCCGGGAACCGCGCTCCGGGTCCTGGCGACCAAGGGCGCGTGGCTCGAGGTTGCGGTCAGCGGCTGGTCGCCGGCGGGCGGCGAGAACTATCTGTTCAAGGAAATGGGCCAGCGAATTCGCCTGGCCAAGCTCACCGAAAAAGGCCGGTCACTGCGAACCGTGATCGCCGAGAAGGAGGATTATTACGAAAACACCTGGCAGAACGCGCGCCCCGCGGGCTGGGTCAAGGCAGCCGACACGGCCGCCGACATCGACGCCGTCTGGGCCGAGGCGAGCGATCTGTTCCATAAGCGCTGCACCCGCTGTCACGCGCTGCACCGGCCGACCGAGTTCACCGCCAATCAATGGCCCTCGATCCTCAAGATCATGACCGTGCGCGCCGGGCTGTCGGCCGACCGCAAGGCGCTGGTCACCCAATTCCTGCAAACCCACGCCAAGGGCCAGAAAGGCGCCGCCGCCGCGACGACGGCGGGATCGAAACGCGGCGCGTCCAAGACCCAGACCGCCACCGCCGAAGAGGCCCCGGCGAGCGATCAGCCGCCGCATATCACCGGCGACGCCAAGCTCGCAGCGACTGGCGCCGCCTTGTTCCAGTCCCGGAACTGCGTCGCCTGTCATGGCGACGACGCGCGCACGCCCGTCTTGCCGAGCTATCCCATCCTGGCTGGCCAGAACGCCGATTACAGCTTCAAGCAGATGCGGGACTTCAAAAGCGGCGCCCGGTCCAACGATCAATACGGCATGATGAAGGAAACCCTGGCCGACATCCCCGAACAGGAAATGCGCGCCCTCGCCTACTGGCTTTCCACCCAATAGATAAGGCCGCGCGATCAGTGGGCGATGGCGCCGCCGTCGACGACCAGGGGGGCGCCGGTCATGAAGGTCGATGCGTCGCTGGCCAGGAATAGCATGGCGGCGGCGATCTCGTCGGGGGTACCGATGCGTCCCATCGGCGTCTCGTCGGCGATGGCCCGCTTTTCTTCGTCGGCGTCGTCGCGGAAGCCGACCAACAGCGGGGTGTCGACCGGGCAGGGACAGATCGCGTTGACGCGGATGTTCTCGCGCGCGTGGTCGAGCGCCAGCGCCCGGGTGAGCTGGATCACCGCCCCCTTGGACGCGCAATAGGCGACGTTGTGGGTGGTGCCGATGAAGGCGAGCTCGGAGGCGGTGTTGACGATCACCCCGCCGCCGCCGCGCCGCATCACCGGGATCGCCGCCCGGGCGAGCATGAACGGCGCCGTCAGGTTGACCGCCATCACCAGGTCCCAGTCCGCGTCCAAGGCCTCCTCGGCGGTGCCGCGACGGCTCAGCCCGGCGTTGTTGATCAAGATATCGAGCCCGCCGAGCCGCTCGGCGGCCGCGTCGACCAGCCCCCGGCAGAAGGCACGGTCGGCCAAATCGCCGGCGATCCACGCGGCCGAACCGCCAGCGTCGGAAATTTCGGCGGCGACGGCTTCGCAGCCGGCCGCGTCGAGCCCGCTCACCACCAGCCGCGCGCCTTCGGCCGCGAACAATCGCGCGGTCGCCGCGCCGATCCCCGAGCTTCCACCGGTGATCAGGGCGCGCTTACCCTTAAGTTGGTCCATGCCTAATCCTCCCTGGCGCCGATCATCTTGATAATCCCCGAATAGTCGAGGCCGCCGTTGCCGGCGTTGACGAAGAGGGTATAGAGCGCGGCGGCCTCGGCCCCCAGCGGGGTCGCCGCGCCCGACGCCGCCGCCGCGTCCTGCGAGAGCTTCAAGTCTTTGTGCATCATCGCCGCCGCGAAGCCAGGCTTGAAATCGCGGTTGGCGGCCGCGGTCTCGACGATGCCGGGAACCGGCAGATGGTTGAGCATCGCCCAGCACGAGCCCGACGACTTGGACGAGATATCGTAGAGCTTGCGGGCGTCGAGCCCCAACCGCTCGGCCAGGCTGAAGGCCTCGGCCAGGCCGATCATGGTGATCCCCAGGATCATGTTGTTGCAGACCTTGGCCGCCTGACCGTTGCCGGCCGACCCGGCGTGGACGATCGCCCGGCCCATGACGGCGAGGATCGGCTGGGCGCGGGCGAAACCGGCCTCGCCGCCGCCGACCATGAAGGTGAGCGTCGCCGCCTCGGCCCCGGCGACCCCGCCGAGACCGGGGCGTCGAGCATGTCGAACCCGGCCTCGGCGGCGGCGGCGTTGATCATGCGCGCGGTCTCGACGTCGATGGTCGAGCAATCGATCAAAAGCGCGCCTTGCCGCGCGTGGGCGATCACCCCGTCGTCGCCGAGATAGACCACGCGCGCGTGCCGCCCCGCCGGCAGCATGGTAATCACCACCTCGCCCGCTCGCGCCGCCTCGGCCGCGCTCGCCGCTTCGCGGGCGCCGGCCTCGACCGCCCTTTCCAGCGCCTCGGGCGCCAGATCGAAGGCGGTGACCGAATGCCCCGCCCCGATCAGGTTGCGGACCATCGGCCCGCCCATGTTGCCAACCCCTATGAAGCCAATCGCGGCCATTTTTCATCTCCCCTCGTCATCGCCACTTGGATCGCGAACGCCCGGTCGCCGCAATCGCGCGACCGGCGTGGCGAGTGTAGCACCTTCCGATTATGCTAAGAGACCGCGCGACGCGGTTTTTCGCGCGCCATACGAGGCTCCGGCATGCGCTCGACCAGGATCATCCACATCGTCGGCTGCCACGCCGAGGGCGAGGTCGGCGACGTCATCGTCGGCGGCGCGCCGGCACCACCGGGCGAGACCCTGTGGCAACAATCGCGCTTCATCGCCCGCGACCGGACCTTGCGCGATTTCGTCCTCAACGAACCCCGGGGCGGCGTCTTTCGCCACGTCAACCTGTTGGTGCCGCCCAAGGCGCCCGAGGCGGACGCGGCCTGGATCATCATGGAGCCGGCCGACACGCCGCCGATGTCGGGCTCGAACTCGATCTGCGTCGCGACGGTGCTGATCGAGACCGGCATTGTCGAAATGCGCGAACCCGAGACGCGCCTCGTCCTCGAAGCGCCGGGCGGCCTGGTCGAGGTCCGGGCCATCTGCCGCGATGGCAAGGTCGAGAGCGTCGGGATCACCAACGTCGCGAGCTTCGCCGACCGGCTCGACGCCGCGCTCGAGGTCGAGGGGCTGGGCACGCTGACCGTCGATACGGCCTATGGCGGCGACAGCTTCGTCATCGTCGATTCGGGCGCGCTCGGTTTCGCCCTCACCCCCGACGAGGCCCGCGACATCGCCGAGACCGGCATGCGCATAACCCACGCGGCCAACCAGCAGCTCGGCTTCGTCCATCCCGAGAACCCCGAGTGGGACCACATCTCGTTCTGCCAGATCGCCGCGCCCCTGATCGACGACGGGGGCACGCCCAGCGGCCGCAACGCCGTCGCCATCCGCCCCGGCAAGATCGACCGCTCGCCCTGCGGCACCGGCTGCTCGGCGCGCCTGGCGGTGCTACACGCCAAGGGTGTCCTCAAGACGGGCGACGCGTTCATCGGCCGCTCGTTGATCGACTCGCGCTTCGACTGCCGGATCGAGGCCGAAACCAGCGTCGCCGGCCGCCCGGCCATCGTCCCCTCGATCGCCGGCCGCGCCTGGATCACCGGGACCCGGCAACTGATGCTCGACCCCGACGACCCCTGGCCCGCCGGCTACCGCCTCTCGGACACTTGGCCCGGAGGGTGACTTACAGCGCCAGTTCGCCCTCCGGCAGGGGCGCGAAATAGGCCTCCACGTCGGCGTCCGACACTTCCGCCAACCGGGCCGGCTTCCACTTGGGCGCGCCGTCCTTGTCGATGACCACGGCGCGGATGCCCTCGGCGAAGTCGTGACCGGCGCAGAAATGCTGGCTCAAGCGGAATTCGAGCCGCATACAGGCGGCGAAGTCGAGCCCGGCGCCGCGCGTGATCTGGCGATGGGTAACCTTGAGGCTGGCCGGCGATTTGGATCGCAAGGTCGCCAGGGTTTCGGCCGCCCAGTCGCCGGGCTCGGCGGCCAGCGACGCCAGGATCGCCTCGACGCTCTCGCCGGCGAAGCAGCGGTCGATCAGGGGGCGATGCGCGGCCAGCGGCGGCGGCCCGGGGTCGGTCGCGAAGCCCGCCACGATAGCGTCCACATCACCCGGGTCGGCGGCCAGCGCCGTGACCAGGTCGTCGAGCCGCGCGCTCGGGGCGTAGTGGGTGCCGACCCCGCAATAAAGCGCGTCGGCGGCGCGCAGGCGGGCGCCGGTCAGGCCCAGATACAGGCCGAGCCGGCCGGGCATCCGGGGCAATACATGGGTCATGCCGACGTCGGGGAAGAGGCCGATCCCGGTCTCGGGCATGGCGAACAAGCTGCGCTCGGTCAAGACCCGGTGCGAGCCGTGGATCGAGACCCCGACCCCGCCGCCCATCACCACGCCGTCGACCAGCGCGACGTAAGGCTTGGCGAAGGCGTGGATGCGATGGTTGAGCCGGTATTCGTGCCAATAGAAGTCGCGCGGCAGGGGATCGCCGGGCCGCTCGAGGGCCGCGTAAAGCGCCCGGATATCGCCGCCGGCGCAGAACGCGCGCTCGCCGGCGCCCGCGATGACGACGGCGGCGACACCGTCGTCGGCGGCCCAGTCGACCAGGGTCTCGTCGAATTCAAGCGCCATGTCCGCAGTCAGCGCGTTGAGCGCCCGGGGGCGGTTGAGCGTCACCCGCCCGATCCCGCCTTGGCGGGTGAACAAGATTTCGTCGATCACGGAGGCTCCTATTCGGCCAAGAGCTTGCGGGCGATGATCAGGCGCATGATCTCGTTGGTGCCTTCGAGAATCTGGTGGACGCGGAGGTCGCGCACATAACGCTCGATCGGGTAGTCGCGGAGATAGCCGTAACCGCCGTGAAGCTGCAAGGCCTCGTTGCAGACGCGAAAGCCGACGTCGGTGGCGAGGCGCTTGGCCATGGCCGCGTATTGGGTCGCCTCCGGCGTCGCGGCGTCGAGCGCGGCGGCGGCGCGCCAGACCATCAGCCGGGCGGCGTCGAGCTAGGTCGCCATGTCGGCCAGGCGGAATTGCAGGGCCTGGAAATCGGCCAGGCGACGGCCGAACTGCTTGCGGCCGCGCAAATGATCGCGCGCCGCCTCCAAACAGGCCCGCGCCCCGCCCAGCGAGCAGGCGGCGATGTTGACGCGCCCGCCGTCGAGCGCCCGCATGGCGATCTTGAAGCCCTCGCCCTCGGCCCCGAGCCGGTTGGCCAGCGGCACCCGACAGCCATCTAGGAACATCATCGCCGTCGGCTGGCTGTGCCAGCCGAGCTTGCGCTCCTGCTTGCCGAAGGCGAGGCCGGGGGTGCCGTCCTCGATCACCAGGCACGAGATGCCGGCCGCGCCGTCGCCGCCCGTGCGGACCATGGTGACGTAGACGCCGCTCGACGCGCCGCCGGAAATGAACGCCTTTTGCCCGTCGACGACGTACTCCGCGCCTTCGCGCCTGGCCCGGGTGCGCAGGCTGGCCGCGTCGGAGCCGGCGTCGGGCTCGGTCAGGGCGTAGCTCGCGAACTGCTCCATGGTCGCGAGCCGGGGTAGCCAGCGGCGACGCCGGTCGTCGGCGCCGAAACGGTCGATCATCCACGCCGCCATATTGTGGATCGAGACATAGGCGGCGGTCGAGGGACAGGCGGCGGCCAGCTCCTCGATCATCAGCGCGGCGTCGAGGCGGCCGACGGCGCTGCCGCCCCAGGTCTCGTTTACGAACAGCCCGCCGAGCCCGAGCGCGGCCGCTTTGCGCAGGGTGTCGGCGGGAAAGGCGCAGTGCTCGTCCCAATCGGCGGCATGGGGCGCCATCTCGGCGGTGGCGAAATCGCGCGCCAGGGCCTGGAACGCGCGCTGCTCCTCGGAAAGCTCGAAATCCATCGCCCCCGCCCCGTCACTAAAGTATTTTCCGCTCACCTTTACGCGGTAAAGGCGAGCGACGTTCAATCGCCACGCAGGCTCCCGCCGCACGAGCGGCGGCCCGCGCTTGCGGGCTGGCGCAATCCGGGCGGTGCCACCTGTTCGGATTGCGCTCTAAATCCACGCGCGATCCTAGCCCGTGGGGACGCGATCGCCAACGCCGCTCGCCTTGCCAGCGGGCGCGGGTCGGGATATGTCTCAAATCGCTCACGTGAAACCCATCACAGGCGACGTTCGCCATGGCCCACCGCCCCGCGACCTTCCTCGGCGCCTATCCCCGCACCCGGCCGCGCCGCAACCGCCGCGATGATTGGTCGCGCCGGCTGGTGGCCGAGACCCGGCTGGGGACGGACGATCTCATCTGGCCGGTGTTCGTTCACGATGGCGACGATCGGCAAGCGGTGCCGTCGCTGCCGGGCCAAGCGCGGCTTTCGATCCCGCTGCTGATCGAAGCGGCGCGCGAGGCGCGCGATCTCGGCATCCCGGCGATCGCCATCTTTCCGGTCATCCCGCCGGAGCGCAAATCGCCCGAGGCGGAGGAAGCCGGCAACCCCGACAACATCGCCTGCCGGGCAATCAAGGCGGTCAAGCAAGCGCTGCCCGATCTCGGCCTGGTCTGCGACGTGGCCCTCGACCCCTTCACCACCCACGGCCAGGACGGCCTGATCCGCGACGGCTACGTGGTCAACGACGAGACCATCGAGGTGCTGTGCAAGCAGGCGCTGGTCCAAGCCGCCGCCGGCTGCGACGTGATCGCGCCGTCCGACATGATGGACGGGCGCGTCGGCGCCATCCGCGAGGCCCTCGACGCGGCCGGCTTCGAGCACGTGCGGATCATGGCCTACGCGGCCAAGTTCGCCTCCGCCTTCTACGGCCCGTTCCGCGACGCGGTCGGCTCGGCGACCAACCTCGGCGAGGGCGACAAGCGGACCTATCAGCTCGACCCCGGCAACGGCGACGAGGCGCTGCGCGAAGTCGCCTTCGATATCGCCGAGGGCGCCGACATGGTGATGATCAAGCCGGGCATGCCCTATCTCGACATCGTTCGCCGGGTGAAGGAGACCTTCGGCCTGCCGACCTACGCCTATCAGGTGAGCGGCGAATACGCGATGCTCAAGGGAGCCATCAACCGGGGCTGGTTGGATAACGACCGGGTGCTGATCGAGGCCCTGACCGGCTTCAAGCGAGCCGGCTGCGACGGCATCCTCACCTACGCCGCCGTCGAGGTCGCCAAGCTGCTCAAGGCCGGCTGAGGCCCTATTCGGCCAAGAAATCGCGAATCAAGCCGATCTGCTCCGGGTCCATCAGGGCCGGGGCGTGGCCGACGCCGGCGATCTCGACCACCCGGGCGCGGGGGCCGCGAACGGCCATTTCGGCCGCCGTCTCGGGTAAGAGCACGTCGGAAAGCGCGCCGCGCAGGACCAGCGTCGGGCAGGCGACGCGGTCCCAGATATCCCAGAGATCGACGTCGTCGAGGGGATCGGCGGTGAAGGCTTGGCCGATCGCCGGGTCATGGGCGAGGCCGTAACCGCCGTCGGCGAGGGCGCGAGCGCCGTGTTGTGCGAGATGGCGCCAGTGGTCGTCGTCGAGCGGCCCGAAGCCGGCGTAGACGCGGCGCAAATAGCGCTCCAAGTCGTCGAGATCGTCGAAACGCGGGTCGGCGCCGACATACTCGGCGATCCGCTCCAGCGCCGCCTTGGGCACGAAGGGGCCGATATCGTTGAGCACCAGACGGGCGATCGGGCCAGCCTCGGCCGCCGCGAGCAGCATGCCGATCAGGCCGCCCATCGAGGTGCCGATCAGATCGACCCGGGTAACGCCGAGATGGCGCAACAGAGCCAGGACATGGGCGATATAGATCGGATAGCCGTAATCGCTCGGCTCCGCGAGCCAATAGCTGGCCCCGCGCCCGACGACGTCGGGACAGATAACGCGATATTCGGCCGCCAGCGCCCGGGCGAGATCGTCGAAATCGCGCCCGTTGCGGGTCAACCCATGCAGGCAGAGGACGACGCGTGGATTATCCGCCTCGCCCCACTCGGCATAGGCCAAGCGCAGGTGGCCGCCATCGGGGGCCGCGCTCTCGAAGGCATGCGCGCGCATCCCGTCTCTCAGGCGCTGGCGCGCAAGGGCGCGGCTCCGACCGGTCGGTCGGCGATCCGGACGAAGGTATCGGGGAAGAAGCCGTTGAAATGAGTTCGAAGCGCGCTGCCATAGGCGCCGATCAGGCCAATCTCGATCCAGTCGCCCTCGCGCGTGTCGTCGGGCAGGCGGAAGGTTCCGGGCAGGACGTCGAGCGAATCGCAGGTCGGCCCGTCGACGGTGAAATCGCGCATCGTCTCCGAGGGCGCGCCGTCGAGACGGATCAGGCGCACCGGCACCTGGATGCGCGCCGTCACCAGCTCCGAGAGGCTACCGTAGATGCCGTCGTTGATGTAGATGCGATCTTCCTTGCGAAGCTGCACCTGGACCACCAACGAGCAGCCGTCGGCGACAAGGGCGCGGCCGGGCTCGCACATCAGCACGCAGTCGCGGCGCGGGCCGATGGCCTCGACACCGGCCCGGATGCGGGCGAAATAATCCGCGAGCGGCGGCACGTTGACCCCCAGATAGCCGGCCGGAAACCCGCCGCCGACGTCGAGGAAATGGATATCGGTGGCGGCGCCCTCGACGATCTCGCCGACCAGTTCCAAGGCGGTTGAATAGGCCGCCGGATCGAGGCACTGCGAGCCGACATGAAACGAGAGACCCGCCTGGCAGCCCTCGCGGCGGACCTCGCGCAATAGCTCGATGGCGAGCGCCGGGCTGGCCCCGAACTTCGACGACAGGTCATAGGCCGCGCCGACGTCGGGCGTGGCGACGCGGACGATGATCGCCACCCCCTCGCCGCCGGTCTCGTCGCGAACCTTGGCCAGTTCGGCCGGGTGATCGACCACGAATTGGCGCACCCCATAGACCTCGTAGGCGGCCCGGATCACCGCCCGCGACTTGACCGGGTGCATGAAATAAGCGCCGGCGTCGCGGAAATGCTCGCGCACCTCGGCGATCTCGGGCAGGGACGCGGTATCGAAATGACGTACGCCGGCCTTGTAGAGCGCGCGCAGGACGAGGGGATGCGGATTGCATTTGACGGCGTAGAGCACGCGACCCGGAAAGCCGTCGAGAAAGCGTCGCCCCGCCGCCGCCAACATCTCGGGATGCAGGCAATAGACCGGATAGCTTGGTTCGAGCGCGGCGATCATGGCGCGGACGTCGTCGAAGGACTTGGCGTTCATGACCATCCCCTGGTGATTCCCACCCCGATATAGGAGGATAGCGCGCCAGAATTAAGAGAAAACCGCGCCCGCCGACGACGGGCCGCCAGCGACGAGGACGGCATGGAGATCGATTTCGGCCGCACGGCCAAGGATTACGGCGCCCACCGCGCCGGCTTTCCCGAGCCGTTGTTCGAGCGTCTGGCGCGCTTCGGCGTCGGGAATACGGGCCAGCGCCTGCTCGATCTCGGCACCGGCGCCGGCAGCCTCGGCCGAGGCTTCGCCATGCGGGGCTGCCAGGTGACCGGGCTCGACCCGTCGCCCGACCTGATCGAGGAGGCCCGCCGGCTCGACCGCGCGGCCGGGGTGAAAAGCGATTACGTCGTCGCCCGCGCCGAGGAGACGGGTCTTCCCGGCACCAGCTTCGACGCGGTGACGGCTGGCCAGTGCTGGCACTGGTTCGACCGCCCCCGGGCGGGGCGCGAAATCCGCCGCCTGCTGGTCCCCGGCGGAACGTTGGCGCTGGCCCATTTCGACTGGATACCCCTGCCCGGCAACCTGGTCGCGGCGACCGAGGCGCTGATCGAGGCGCACAACCCCGACTGGCGCTTCGGCGGCATGACCGGGGTCCACGCCGATGAACTCGCCGACGTGGCCCTCGCCGGGTTTCGCGACATCGAGACGTTTTCCTTCGATCTCGACGTCGCCTACGACCACGCCGCCTGGCGCGGGCGCATCCGGGCCAGCGCCGGAATCGGCGCCAGCCTGAGCCCGGCGGCGGTCGAGCGCTTCGACGCCGCCCACGCGGTCATGCTGGCCGAGACCTTCCCCGACGAGCCCCTCGCCGTGCCCCACCGCTGCTTCGCCGTCGTCTGCCGTGCGCCTTAGGACGCTTGGCCGGATCGCGCTCGCCGTCGTCGGGCTTAGCGCGCTCGCGCTGGGCGCGGGCTTCGTCGCGCTGCGCTCGTCGCTGCCGACGGTCGATGGCGAGGCGCGCGTTTCCGGCATTGGCGCCGAGGTCGATATCTTGCGCGACGGCAACGACGTGCCGCATATTCTTGCCGCCTCGTGGCCCGACGCCTATTTCGGGCTCGGCTACGCCCATGCCCAGGACCGCTTGTGGCAGATGGAGGTTCGCCGCCGCCTCGGCGCTGGCCGTTTGTCGGAAATCCTGGGCGCGCGCACGGTCGCCCTCGACCGCTTTTTCCGCACCCTGGGCCTCGATCGGGTGGCGGCGCGCAATCTCGCCGGCCTCGACGACGCCACCCGGGCCGCCCTCGCGGCCTATGCGCGCGGCGTCAACGCCTTTCTCGCCGACCGGCGCGGCCTGCTACCGCCCGAGTTCGTGATCCTTGGCGCGCCGGCGCCCGAGCCCTGGCGGCCCCGAGATTCGCTCCTGATGCTTAAATTGATGAGTTGGGAGCTGAGCGGCAACTGGCGCGACGAGATGCTGCGCCAACGCCTCGCGCGGCGGCTTTCGCCGGCCCAACTGGCGGCGCTGTGGCCGCCCTACCCGGCCGCGGCGCCGGTGGTCATGCCCACGCTGGCGCCGCCCGCGCTGGCCCCGTTGCTCGATCTCTTTCCCCAGCGACCGCCCGGTCTCGGTTCCAACGGTTGGGTCGTCGGCGGGTCTTTAAGCGCCAGCGGCAAGCCGCTGCTGGCCAACGACACCCATCTCGGGTTGTCGACGCCGGGGCCGTTCTACCTGGCCCAGATCGCGGCCGGCGGGGCCAATGCCGTCGGCGCCACCCTGCCCGGTTTTCCCTTCGTCATCCTCGGCCGCAACGACCGCATCGCCTGGGGGCTGACCAATGCCTACCCCGACACCCAGGACCTCTACGTCGAGCGTCTCGATCCCGCCGACGCGGAACGCTACCTCACCCCCGACGGATGGCGGCGTTTTCGCAGCCGCCGCGAGACCATCCGCGTCGCCGGCGGCCCCGACGTCGAGATCACGCTGCGCGAAAGCCGCCATGGCCCGGTGATTTCCGCCCGCGACGAAGGCGTGGCGCCGGCCGAGGTTCTGGCCCTGGCCTGGACCGCGCTCGACGACGACGATCGCTCGGCCGAGGCCGTGCGGCGGCTGACGATGGCCCGGGATTGGGACGCGTTTCTCGCCGCCGGCGCGGCCTTCGGCGGCCCCCAGCAGACCATCCTCTATGCCGACGTCGACGGCCATATCGGCGCCCAGGCCCCGGCCCGCATCCCGGCGCGGGCGGGCGGCCGGGGGAGATCGCCGGCGCCGGGTTGGAGCGGCGATTACGACTGGGTCGGCTTTCTTCCGCCGTCCGTCCTGCCACGCCAGCTCGACCCGCCGGCGGCGCGTATCGTCAGCGCCAACAACCGCGTCGTGCCCAAGGACTACCCCTATTTCCTGACCGACGACTGGGCCGCCCCCTATCGCACCGAACGCATCCAGGCGCTGCTCCAAACCTCGGGTCAGGCAAGCGTCGCCACCTTCTCGGCCATGCAGGCCGATGTGACCTCGCTGATGGCGCGGCGCTTCCTGCCCTTCCTTCGCCAAACGCGCGCCAAGACCGGGACCGAGCGCCGGGCCTTGGCCCTGATCAAGGATTGGGACGGCGAGATGGCGGCGGCGCGGCCCGAGCCGCTGATCTTTTCGGCTTGGTACCGGACGCTCACCCGCCTCGTCGAGGGCGATGAGCTCGGCGGCGACCTGCCCCGGGCTTGGCGTCCGCGCCCCGTGTTCATGGCCCGGGCGCTGGCCGGCGACGACGCCGGCTGGTGCGACGACGTGACCAGCGAAACGGTCGAGACCTGCGCCGAGCGTTCCCAGGCCGCCTTCGAGCGGGCCATCGCGACCCTCGTCGAGGCTTATGGCGACGCGCCGGCGGATTGGCGCTGGGACGATGCCCATCGCGCCACCCTCGCGCATGGGGTCTTTCGCGGCCAGCCGATCCTGGGCTGGCTGTTCGGAACCCGCCAGGCCAGTGGCGGCGGCGATGCCTTTACCATCAACGCCGGCGGTTACGGTCTCGGCGACAACCGGGCCGACTTCACCCAGACCCACGGGGCGGTGTTTCGCGCCGTCTACGATCTCGCCGATCTCGACCGCTCGCTGTTCCTGATCCGGCCCGGCCAATCTGGCAATCTTCTCTCGCCCCATTACGCCGATCTCGTCCCACGCTTCGCCGCCAACCGGCCCTTCGCCATCGCCACTCGCCGCGACGACATCGCGGTCGAGGACCGGCTCGTCCTGCGGCCGCGATAGGGCTAGGATCGGATACGTCGAGACTGAACGAGGACGCCATGGACATTTTTCGGCTCACCCCCGGCGACAGTCCGCTGGTAGTCAGCATTCCCCATTGCGGCACCCACGCGCCGCCCGCGATCGAGTGCGATTTCACCGCCGCCGGTCGGCGCCGCGCCGATACCGACTGGCACGTCGACCGGCTCTACGACTTCGCCGCCGGGCTCGGCGCCAGCGTCATCGCCGCGACCCATTCGCGCTACGTCATCGACCTCAACCGCCGGCCCGACAACGCGCCGCTCTACCCCGGCGCCGACAATACCGAGCTGTGCCCGACCACGACCTTCGACCGCGAGGCGATCTATCGGCCCGGGGCCGAGCCCGACGCGGCCGAGATCGCGCGCCGGACCGAGACTTATTGGCGCCCCTATCACCAGGCGCTTGAGGCCGAGATCGCCCGGACGCGCGCCCGTCACGGCATCGCGCTTTTGTTCGACGCCCATTCGATCCGCTCGCGGGTGCCGCGCTTTTTCGCGGGCCGCCTGCCCGATCTCAACCTCGGCAGCGCCGCCGGCGCCAGCACCGATCCGGCCCTGGCCGCGCGTCTGGTCGCGGTGTGCGCCACCCAGAACAATTTCACCCATATCCTCGATGGACGATTCAAGGGCGGCCACATCACCCGCGCTTACGGCCGCCCCGACGACGGCGTGCATGCGATCCAGCTCGAACAGGCCCAGATCACCTATATGGACGAGGCGCCCCCCTTCGCCTACCGTCCCGATCGCGCCGAAGCCGTTCGGCCACTCTTGAAAGCCTTGCTGACGGCGATGCTCGACTGGGCCGGAAAAGGCTGAATTCCGCCCCCTGGCGGCCCCCGCTTAACCAATTTTTCATCGCGGACACCAATGATCGGACGGTGCGACGTGCCGGGCCGCGTGGCTGACGTGCATAATGGTTGATTGGGCCCAGGGGTGGCTGAATGCTCTTCTTCGTTGGCCTCGCGGTCGTGTTCGGTTCGGTGCTCGGCGGCTATCTGCCGCATGGCAATTTCGCCGTCCTGATGCAGCCGTTCGAGCTGCTGATCATCGCCGGCGCGGCCACCGGCGGTTTCCTGGTCTCCAATCCGGCGCCAGTGATTAAGGGTGTGCTCAAGAACTTCAGCCATGTGATCAAGGGAACACCTTACGACAAGCAGAGCTACGTCGAGCTTTTGACCCTCCTGTTCACGATGCTGCGGCTGGCCAAGTCCAAGGGTCCGCTGGCGCTGGAAGAGCACGTCGAGAATCCGGATAATAGCTCGATCTTCAAGAAGTTTCCCACGTTCGAGGCCAATCACCACGCCGTGACCTTCCTCTGCGACTATCTGCGCATGATGACCATGGGCACCGAAAATCCTTACGAAATCGAGGCCCTGATCGATGAGGAAATCGATACCCATCACGCCGAACAGGAGACCATCGCCCAGGCCGTGACGACCGTCAGCGACGGCCTTCCCGCCTTCGGCATCGTCGCCGCCGTGCTCGGCGTGATCACCACCATGTCCTATATTCTGGAGCCGCCGGAAATTCTCGGCGGCATGATCGGCGGCGCCCTGGTCGGCACCTTTCTCGGTATTCTCCTGGCCTATGGCGTGATCGGCCCGATCGGCGCGGCACTCCACGACTACGCCGACGCCGAAACCAAGTATTTCCAATGCATCAAGGCGGCGCTGATCGCCCACATGCAGGGCCATTCGCCGACCATCGCTATCGAGTTCGCCCGCAAGACCCTGTTCAGCCACGAGCGCCCGACCTTCGCCGAGCTCGAGGAGGCGGTGAGCGCGGTACCCCTGCCAACCTAGGACTGGAATAACGACCATGGCCGAAGGCCAGACCATCATCATCAAGCGGGTCAAGAAAGGCGGCCACGGCGGCCACCACGGCGGCGCCTGGAAGGTCGCCTACGCCGACTTCGTGACCGCGATGATGGCCTTTTTCCTGCTGTTGTGGCTGCTCAACTCAGTCACCGAGGAGCAGATGTCGGGCATCGCCGACTACTTCTCGCCGACCGCCGCGAGCAAGGCTGAAAGCGGCTCGGGCGGCGTGCTCGGCGGGCAAAGCATGCTCTCGCCTGGGGCCATGAAGACGCCGATGTCGCAGGCCGGGGTCACGGTCAGCCTGATGCCGTTGGATAGTTCCGTGGATCCCGCTACCGAGGGGCAACCCGCCGATCCCAAGCTCGCCAATGCCCAGGCCATACGCAAGAAATTGGAGCAGAAGGAGTTCGAAAAGGCCGAGGCGGCCTTGCGCGCGGCGGTCGAGACCTCGCCCGATCTGCGTGGGTTCTCGAAGAATCTGGTCGTCGACATGACGCCCGAGGGCATGCGCATCCAGATCACCGACGCCGAACGAAGCTCGATGTTCCCGAGCGGCAGCGCGGAAATGTTTCCCTATACGCAAAAACTCCTGAATAAGATCGTCCAGGTGATCGAGAAGCTGCCCAACGACATCGCCGTTATCGGCCATACCGACGCGACGCCCTATCATACCGCTTCCGGCTATTCCAACTGGGAGCTGTCGTCCGACCGCGCCAACGCCAGCCGCCGGGCCTTGATACACGCTGGCCTACCGGCCAAGCGCATCGTCCGCGTGGTCGGCAAGGCCGACAAGGAACCCTTCGTCGCCGACGATCCGTTCTCGCCGCTCAATCGCCGCATCAGTATTATTCTATTGCGGAAAATCGAGCCGCCGACGCGGAAGCCAACGCCGGCCGCCAACGCCGGTTGAAGGCGCCTAAAGCCGATCGCGCAGGGCGTAATAGATCATCGCCAGCACCAGCCCTGGCTTGCGCAGCAACGTGCCGCCAGGGAAATCGCGGTGCTCGATGCCGGCAAAGACATCGAAACGCTCGGCGTCGCCGGCGATGGCCTCGGCCATCAGCTTACCCGCGAGCGCGGTCAGCGCCACCCCATGGCCGGAAAAGCCCTGGGCCGCATAGACATTGCCGGGCAGCCGCTCGAATTGCGGCAAGCGGTTGCGGGTGATGGCGAGCTGACCGCCCCAGCCGTAATCGATCGGCACGTCGGCGAGTTGAGGAAAGACGCGCAGCATGAAACGACGAACGAAAGCCTTGATATCGCTCGGCTCGCGGCCGCTATAGTTCTCGCCGCCGCCGAAGAGCAACCGGCCATCCTCCGACAGGCGGTAATAATCGACCACGAACTTGGTGTCGAAGACCGCCGCGTCGGCCGGCATCAGGGCCTTGGCCCGCTCCGCGCCCAAGGGCGCCGTGGCCAGCATGTAATTGCCGATCGGCATGATCTTGGCCGCTAAGCGTTTGTCAAGCGCCTCGAAATAGCCGTTACAACAGAGCAGCAGATGGCGCGCCCGCACCGCGCCTCCTGCGATCTGGGCGCGCGGCCTGACCCCGGGCTCGATCGCCTCGACCCGAGTTCCTTCGTGGAGGCGCGCGCCCGCCGCCACCGCCACGCGGGCCAGGCCGAGCGCATAGTTGAGCGGATGCAGATGGCCGGCGCCCGTGTCGATGACCCCGGCGTGATAGCGTGCGCTGGCGATAAAGGCGCCGAATTCGTCGGCCGGGACGAAACGCGCCCGGTCGTAGTCGAATTGCTCGTTCAGCAACGCGCATTCGCGCTTCATCCAGTCGGCGTGAGACGACTTGGCGGCGGCCATCAGCACGCCGGAACGCAGGTCGCAGGCGATATCGTGGCGGGCGATCCGCTCGCGCGCCAGCGCCTTGGCCTCCTCGGCGAACCGCCACAGGCGTTGCGCCCGTTCGACGCCGTATCGAGCGACCAGGCCGCTGGCCGCCACCGCTTGGCCGCTGCCGAGTTGACCGCCATTGCGCCCCGACGCGCCCCAGCCGATCCGGTTGGCCTCGACCAGGACCACGTCGTAGCCGCGCTCGGCCAAGTGCAGGGCGCTGGACAGCCCGGTGAAGCCGCCGCCGATCACGCAGACGTCGCAATCGATCTCGCCGGCAAGGGCGGAGCACGGCGGCGCCGGGTTGGCGGTGGCGGCGTAATAGGAGCGCGGATGGGGCGTGCCGGACATCGTTTCGACACTAGCCACGCCGCCGCCGTCGTCAAGCCTGCTTGGCATCGCGGCCGGCGGGCCGCATGATATGCGAATGGGGGAAGTCGTCTTCACCTTTCAGATGGGGATCGCTTTCGCGGTAATCCTGATCGCGTTGGTCTGCTATGCACTCGAATTGGCGTCGCTTGAGATTGCGTCCTTCGGTGCGATTGCGGCTTTTCTTATTTTCTTTCACCTCTTTCCGGTGAGCGGCCTCGATGGCGCCAACCGGCTCGACGCGGTTCACCTGCTGGAGGGATTCGCCAATCCGGCGCTGTTCGCGGTCGTCGCCCTGCTGGTGATCGGCGAGGGCCTGGTCCGTACCGGGGTTCTCGATCAGACGGCGCAAGCCATGTTTCGCGCCGGCCGCCAGGGTCCGGTCTCGGTGGCGCTGGCGCTGGTGGCGGTGGTGGTGGTCAGCGCCTTCCTGAACAACATTCCGGTGGTGGTGATTTTCATCCCCATCGTCAAGACGCTCGCCGAGCGGCTGGGACGGCCATCCAGCCGGCTGATGATGCCGCTCTCCTTCGCCGCCATCCTCGGCGGCATGACCACCCTGATCGGTTCCTCGACCAATCTCCTGGTGTCGGGCGAGCTCGCCGATCTGGGCATCGCGCCCTTCGCCTTTTTCGACTTCACGCTGCCCGGCTTGGTGCTCGCCGCCGTCGGCATGCTTTATGTCATGGCGGTCGCGCCGCGGTTGTTACCGGCCCATGCCGCGCCGACCGAGAGCGGCGGCGGCGGGCGCCATTTCATCGCCCAGCTCACGGTCTCGCCACGCTCCAAGCTGGTCGGCGCGACGCCGGTCGCCGGACGGTTCCCCAGCCTGCCCATGGTCACGGTGCGAATGATCCAACGCGGCGACGACACGGTCCTGCCGCCGTTCGAGGACGTGATCATCGAGCCGGGCGATATCATCGTCGTCGCCGCCACCCGCAAGAACCTGTCCGACGCCATTACCCGCGACCCGCTTCTCTTGCGACCGAGCCTCCGCGACGACGCCGCCGGCGACGTCGCCGCCGATGGCAGCCGACCCAGCGGCAGTCGCGTCTTGGCCGAAGCCATGGTGACCCCCTCGTCGCTGCTGATCGGCAAGACCCTCGACATGGCCCGCTTTCACGAGACCCACGGCTGCGAGGTGATCGGCATCCGCCGGCGCTCGCGCATGATTCGGGCCAAGCTGACCGATATCCACTTGGAGGCCGGCGACGTCTTGCTGCTGGTCGGCTGGCCCAGCGACATCTCGGCCCTCAGGGCATCGGCCGACGTAGTATTGATGGAATGGTCGGCGAGCGACCTGCCGACCCCTTATTACGCGCGCCGAGCGGGACTGATCTTCTTGGTGGTCGTGCTGATCGCGGCGAGCGGCGTGCTGCCGATCGCGGTGGCGGCGATCGGCGGCGCCGGGCTGATGGTCGCCACCCGGGTGCTGACCCTGGAGCAGGCCAACCACGCCATCGACCGCAAGATCATCGTCATGATCGGAACCGCGCTCGCCTTCGGCGCCGCCCTGCAAGTGACCGGCGGCGCCGATTTCCTCGCCCAATCCCTGCTGGCGGCCCTTTCGGGCGAGAGCCCGGCGGTGGTGCTCTCGGCCTTTTTCCTGCTGGTGGCGCTTATTTCCAACATCATCAGCACCAAGGCCTGCGCGGTGCTGTTCACGCCGATCGCGGTCGGCATCGGCCACGGAATGGGGGTCGATCCGATGCCCTTCGCGGTCGCCGTGGTGTTCGCCGCCAACTGCTCCTTCGCCTCGCCGATCGGTTATCAGACCAATCTTCTGGTGATGACCCCGGGGCAATATCGTTTCGTCGATTTCGCCCGCGCCGGCGCGCCGTTGATTTTTGTGCTGTGGATCGTGTTTTCGATCTTCGCACCCTGGTACTATGGGCTCGGTTGAGAGCCTTTTGACGAGCCGATCCACTCATGACCCGACCGCTGAACGCCCCGCTCAAGTTCTTTTTCGGCACCCTGCCGCAGCCCTGCCCCTATCTGCCGGGGCGGCGCGAGTGCAAGGCGGTGACCGAACTCGACGGGGCCGAGGCGATCGCGCTCCACGACCGTCTCACCCGGGCCGGCTTCCGCCGCAGCCATGGGGTCGTCTACCGCCCGACCTGCGTTGGCTGCGACGCCTGCGTGCCTGTGCGGGTGCCGGTGGCGGACTTTCGCCCCGGCCGCTCGCTGCGGCGGACATGGCGGCGCAACGCCGATCTGGTGGCCCGGGAAACGCCGCCCCGGGCCACGAACGAGCAATACACCCTGTTCGCGCGCTACCAGCGCTCGCGCCACGCCGACGGCGGCATGGCGGCGATGACCGAGACCGATTATCGGGCGATGGTCGAGGAAACCCCGGTGCGCACCATGATGATCGAGTTCCGCGACGGCGACGGACGCCTGGTCGCGGCCTCGCTCACCGACCGGCTCGACGACGGACTGTCCGGGGTCTACAAGTTTTTCGATCCCGATCAGGCGGGACGCGGCGCCGGCACCCATATCGTGCTGTGGCATATCGCCCGGGTTCGCGAGCTCGGGCTCGCCCACGTCTATCTCGGCTATTGGATCGCCGAGTGCCGAAAGATGGCCTACAAGACCCGCTTTCGCCCGATCGAGGCCTTCGGCCCCGATGGTTGGTACCGCCTGGACGATCCCGCCTCGACCAAGGGCCAGGGATAGGAGATGGGGCGACGAGGAGGACGGGCCTTGCCGGCCCGCCCTCTCGGTCATGCCGCTGGCGTCAGCCGCGTCCCTCGGTGAGCGACGAGCCGACGTTCATGACCGAGCGTACCGCTTCCTCGCCCAATCTGGCGCTTTCGAGCACGCCCTCGACCCATGCCTCGCGCGCCAGTTCACGCTGGACGGTCCAGGCATCGACCGGCGAGCGGGCTTCGATCATCGCCGCGCCGGCGGCGATGTTGCGATCGAGCACGCGCGCCATGGTCTCGATCCAGCGCGCGCCGACCTCGCCATAGGCGCGGGCCATGGCGGTCGTCGCCCGCCGCAGGGGCTCGATGGGATCGGTGGCGACGGCATCCTCTCGACGCGGCTTTGCCGCCGGTGGGCGATCCGCCTTGACGACTGGTGCGGCGAGCAGATTCTCGGCACCATGCGGCGCCATGGGCGCGGGCTTGGTGCTCACGGACCGCGACATGGCTTTGGTGGGCGCCGTCTTGTCAGCGGGAACCTTGGCGGGCGGGATTTTAGCGTCCAGCGCCTTGACATCCGGGTCGGTCGCGACCGACGCCATGGGTGTCCCAACGGCAACCGCGCCGGCCCCAGCCGAACGCGCCACCGCCACGGGTGGGGAAACTCTCTCGGCCATGGCTGGCGCCACATTGGCGGCCATGGCTGGCGCAGTCTTGGCGGGCACGGCCGGCGCAGCCTTGGCGGGCGAGACGGGCTTGGTCGAGGCAGCCTTGGCGGGCGTTGTCCGCGTCGCCTTGGCGGGCGAGACGGGCTTGGTCGAGGCGGCCTTGGCGGGCGCCGCCGAAACCGTCTTGGTAGGGGCCGCCTTGGCCATGGTGGTCTTGACTTGGGCGCTGTCGCCAGTGTCCGGCTTCGCGCGGCTTTCGCGTTTCGCCGGCGCGGTGATCGCCGATTTCGCGGTCACGGGAACCGCCTTCGCGGGCGCAGCGGATGGCTTTTTGGTCTGGGTCATCTCTACCTCATTTTTTTCATGATATTCAATAAATTAAATGTGTTTCGCAAACGCGAATTAAATCGAACAGATAATTGTGCAGCGCAGCATCACTAGGCAGATAAACCGCGCGGCGCCCCCTGTCAAGGCGCCATCGCCCGACCCGTCGGCGGCCCCATGGGGCCACTCGGTCCTAGTGGCTAGGGACTGGCCAGGCTAGGGACTGGCCAGGCTAGAGACTGGCCAAGCCGAGCAGGCCGTTGTCGCCGACCTCGAATATGAAGGGCAGCCCCTCGCATTGCGCCGAGGCGTCTCGTGGGCGCCCGCACTGGCTCGGCAGCGGCGCCCGGTCGACCCGGCGCGGCGGGTTGAACGGCGGCGCCTCGGGCGCCAGCCGGGCCAGCAGCGCCGAGGGATCGACGGCGGCGAAACGGGGCGATGGGTAGACGAAGGCGTTGAACGTGAACACCCCGTCGCGGCAAGCGTCGACGACCCAGTAGAATTTGCCCGAATTGAGTCGCAGCCCACGCGGCGCCGGCGCGAAGGCGCCCCCCTTGTCGAGCGTCGTCACCAGGGCCGCAAACGTCTCGCCATCGAGGGCGACGCGGCTGACCGTCGGCTCCCACGGCGCGAACGGCGCGCCCAGCCGCAGGACGCCGAGACGCGGCGGCTCCTTGACCCGCACCACCATGTCGGCACCGGCGTCGGAGGCAAATTCCCGAACCATGATGTCATAGCTCCGGACCTGCTCGTTGTAGACGCCGTTGTAGATCAGGCGATAGCGATCAGGCGCGCCGGGGCGACAGGCGGCGCGCAGATCGTCGCCGTTGACGTAGGAGAACCAGGTCAGGCGTCGGGCGATCGGGTTGTCGACCGCCCCCGATGACTGGCAGGCGGCGACCAGCAGGGCCAGCCCCAGCGACGCGATCAGGCGCGACATCACCACCATTCGTCGAGCACTCCATGATATGCGTAAGCGCCCTGGAGGTAATAGCGTCGCAGCCCGGGCGCAAGGAAGCGCCCCAATGGCGTTCGCATGACCTCGGGAATGACTTCGCTTTCCGGCGGACGATCATGGGCACGGGCCGCCGCCGCGCAAGCCGAGCGCCTCGGATCGCGATCCCTCTCGACACCGCGATCGGGGTCTTGACAAGCCGCCCCAGGCGCGCGCAAACCTCGCCCCGTCATTCCAGGAGACGATATCCCATGTCGCAGCCCTTCAATTTCGGTCCCGTGCCGCGGATCGCCTTCGGTATCAACCGCGTCGACGGCCTCGGCCGCGACCTCGCCCGGATCGCCAAGGACGGCGCCGGCGTGCTGCTGGTCACCGATCCCGGCGTCGTCGCCGCCGGCCTCGCCGAGCGGGTCGAAACGCTGCTGGCCAAGGGCGACATCGCGGTCACCCGCTTTTCCGACGTCCGCAGCGACCCGCGCGCGGCCTCGATCGACGCGGCGGCGGCGCTGGCCCGCGAGACCAAGGCCGGCGCGGCGGTGGCCCTCGGCGGCGGCTCGGCGCTCGACGTCGGCAAGCTCGCGGCGGCGATTGTCGGCGGCGACGACCCGGCCGAGCATTACGCCCTCGGCGCCAATCCCCTGCCCCGGGGCGGCCTGCCCTGGATCGCCATTCCCACCACCGCCGGCACCGGCTCGGAGGCGACCCGGACCTCGGTCTTCACCGCGGCCGACGGGCGCAAGCTGTGGGCCTGGGGCGAGCGGCTGCGAGCGGCACTGGCGATCCTCGACCCGACGCTTACGGTTGGGTTGCCGGCAGGGCTGACCGCCGCCACCGGCGCCGACGCCATGGTCCACGCGATCGAGGGGATGACCGTGCGCCGGGCCAATCCGGTCGCCGACGCGCTCTGCCTGCACGCCATCCGCCTGATCGCCGGCGGCGCGCTGGCGCGTGCCCTCGCCGCCCCCGACGACCTCGAGGCCCGGGGCCGGATGATGCAGGCGGCGATGCTCGCGGGGATGGGCTTCGATACCACCGGCACCGGCATCGCCCACGCCATGGGCCACGCCCTCGGCGCCCTGGCCGGGGTTCACCACGGCCGCGCCGTGGGTCTCTGTCTCAACGCCGCCCTGGCCTGGAACGCCGAGGCCGCGCCGGCCGCCCACGCGGCCGTCACCCGGGCGCTCGGCGTGCCCTGCGACGGCCTCGACGACGCGACGGCGGCGGCCCGGGCGGCGCCCGCCTTCGCGCGCTTCC
>Ga0114931_10000592_pt1 | contig 44168 bp, 35 predicted proteins | sample 2SBtaG_FD_89579 | JGI IMG/M metagenome (GOLD analysis project Ga0114931, IMG submission 89579) | Deep subsurface microbial communities from Kolumbo volcano to uncover new lineages of life (NeLLi) - 2SBTROV14_V59a metaG | ecosystem: Environmental > Aquatic > Marine > Volcanic | place: Kolumbo... | reverse complement strand
TCCTGCTCATGCAATATCCCGATAATCTGTTCTTCTGTAAAACGACTGCGCTTCATAAATCCGTCTCCTTCGTGGGAACAGACTCTACCCTGAACTGGAGGAATTTACGGGGAACATGTCACCCGACCCAACGCCCCTCGTCATTAAAAAATTGTGATTTGGAAAAACCAATCGCATTCCACAAGGCATCAAAGGCGGGGCGCACTGCCCTGTGGTAATCCAGATCTTCCCCGTAATCTTCAAGAAAACACTCTGGAAGGAAAAGGGGGCTGTAAGGTAACGGATGCCCCCCCCTGGTATTCTCCCCTACAACATAGTTTTTTCCCTTAATCCCTTCGAATGTAAACATGATGATTAAAGGAGGAGGAACACCAATATCTCTTAGTCTGTTTAGATACATAGGCATATGATGAAAGATTTCTTTTTCTAAATCTAAGCCGAGTATAAATGAATGGCCAACTTGGCTTCGAACAATATAGGCTTTCGTTGCCTCGAGAATGCCATTACGAAATATTTGTGTATATCCAAGATTTTCGCTGCCTTCCTGCTTATTAATATATCCATGAAAATTAAATTGTGGTGAAAAATTCAGTGCTCCAATTGGCTTAAATGACTTCATACTTTTATGTATTATTTCAACATCAAGATTTACTCTGCCAGAGAAAGCGGCGGTGGGTACAATATGCATGAATAGCCGGCCTTCATCTGCCAGAGGCGAGCCATCCTCACCGCTACACACTTCATTAATTCTTCTGTTTCTGAACTGGCGCGCTTTTTCCAAAGCTGTTGAGGATTGATCGAATAAGGCTCGCAACTCCTCAACGCTGGGTTCGTGTACGCCTGCTGAATGTCGAATATAGAACCTGTTTATACCTTTAAATGTGACGCGATGTGGAGGATTCCAGCTTCGTGGTATCCGGAGTAAAATTACTTTACGGTTATTTTTCAAGGAAATTGAACGCATCCTTATCCCGGATATCGGGGGCTCTGTTGCGTCTCTGACCATGCGCTCCATTCGTAATATTTCATCATCAGAATTAACATCGACACCTGGTATATCAGCAGCCACGCCTTCGTTTTCTTTTACGCCTATCACCAAGTGACCGCCGTGAGAGTTCGCCAATGCGGAAATATCTTTTAACAACTCCCGTTTGTCTTTATCCGAACTGCCGTAGATTTCAGATTTAAACTCCAAACGAAGACCTTCAGGAACCTGGGCGTCGACAAGTTCCTGAAGGTCCTGCTCGGCAATAGCATCAAAATCAGCTTTTTCAATTGACATGGCAGATCTCGAAAATTCGACATTTCGTCGTTAGTTGATGCGAGATACGCGCACGCCGCAGGGTGGGCGGCAGATGGGCTGCGGGATGGGATATTTTGTAGCGCATCAGGTTTTTAATCTCAATTGCCCATATCTCCGGGCCGGACCCCACGAAAAATGGTGCGCCCTGCAGGATTCGAACCTGCGACCTACGGCTTAGAAGGCCGTTGCTCTATCCAGCTGAGCTAAGGGCGCCTCTTGGATAAAATCACCGGAGCATAACCCGCCAGCAACAAAGCCGGAAGGCCTGTTATGACGCCGCCCACAGATAAACACCCGGCTCGCCAATTTCACCATTGCGTTTTGCAAGGCGGACCACTAATATGCCGCCAACCGACCGGACGGTCAGTCTGGGCGGGTGTTCATGCCAGCACAACCGGGAGCAACCATCATGACGCCGGCGCGTCACCAGAAAACGCCCGTTGTCGAGGCGGCCTCCGTTTTGGACCCAGACCCCGCTTCGGGCCAGGCGTCCGCTTCCGCTCCGCCTCCCGCCGCCCTGAGCGCGGGGGCGCAAGCGATCCTCGATGTCGCCAAGCAGCTTTTTGCCGACAAGGGGTTCGATGCGGTGTCGATCAACGACATCGCGCAACAAACGCAGATGTGCAAGGCCAATGTGTTTCATCATTTCGGCTCTAAGGAAGCGCTTTATTTCGCGGTGCTCAAGGCGGCCTGCGATGATACCATCGGCGGCCAGATCGCGGCGCTGTCCGGCGGGGCGGAGAGCACGGTTGACGGGCTGTGGCGGTTCTTTTCCTCGCATCTGGAAGCGATGTTGCGCAATCCCGGTTCGGTGCGGCTGATCATGCGCGAGATCGTCGAGGGCGCGGGGGACCGCAAACAGGCGCTGGCCGAACAAGTGCTTGCCGATCATTTCGCCCGTCTGGTGAGCCGGGTGAGCGAGGGCCAGGACGAGGGCCCGCTGCGCCGCGATTTCGACCCGGCGCTGCTGGCGTTCCTGATGCTGGCGGCCAATATCTTTTTTTTCGAAAACCGCTCGATCGCGGCCTATATCGCCGAAGACGGTTTTGCCCGCGCCCCGGCCGATTACAGCCACGAGGTGTTCGACCTTTTGTTGCGCGGCGCGCTGGCCACTCCGACGGCCGGGCCCGCCACTCCCTGGCGCGGTGAGGAGAGGTGAGGCGATGATCCGGACATTTGCGCGTCTGCTCGCCATCGGGCTGATGTCCGCCCTGTTTGCCGTCCCCGCCTGGAGCGCCGAGGACGCTGGTGCGGCGGCTGGTGCCGAGCACGCCACCCCGATCACCGTGACCCGGGCGGAGCGCAAGGACCTCGAAGTCTGGGAAAGCGCGGTTGGCCAGTTGGAGCCCAAGATCGCCCCCATGCTCGCCGCCGAGGTTGCCGGCCGTCTGATCGGGGTTCACATCGATGTTGGCGACCAGGTCAAACGCGGCCAGGTGCTGGCCGAGATCGACCCGGGGGACTACCGCCTCGCCAAGGCCGCCGCCCAGGCCGATATCGAGCAGGTGCAGGCGCTGTTGCGGGTGCAAAAGCTCCAGGTCAACCGGCTGCGCACCCTGGTACGCAAAAGGGCGATCAACCAGTCGACGCTGGACGATGCCGAGGCCCAGCTTGGCGCCTTGCAGGCCCAGCTCGCCGGCGCTCATGTGCGCCTTCAGCAGGCCGAGCGCAGCCTTACCAAGACCCGCATCCTGGCCCCCTTCGATGCCCGGGTGGACAGCACCCAGGTGTCGCGCGGGGACTATGTCAAGGTGGGCACGCCGCTGTTCCGCATCGTCACCCGGGCCCATCTGAAGGCGCGGCTGCCCTATCCGGAAAGCCTGTTGCCGGTGCTGCATCCCGGCCTGCTGGTCTTGCTGACCAGCCCGTCGGCGCCGACGCTCACCCTTGAGGCGAAGGTCAGCGAGGTGCGGCCCTCGATCACCCGGGGCAGCCGCTCGCTTCAGGTGATCGTCAATCTGGACAATCCCGGGCCGTGGGAGCCCGGGGCCAGTGTTACCGGCCGCATTCGGGTGGCCCGTCATGAGGGCGCGGTGATGGTGCCGGAAAACAGCGTGGTGCTTCGCCCGGCCGGAGCGGTGGTTTATGTGCTCGATGGCGCCGTGGTGCGCCAGCGGGTGGTGAAGACCGGCCTGCATCAGCGCGGCGAGATCGAAATTCTCAAGGGCCTTGCCGCCGGCACAGTGATCGCTTTTGATGGCGCAGGCTTTCTTACCGATGGCGCGCCGGTTGAGGTCAAAGCGCGATGACTTTGCCGGAAATCTCGATCAACCGCCATGTGCTGGCGTGGATGCTCAGCGCCGTGCTGGTGTTGTTCGGGCTGGTCAGTTTTGACCGCATCGGGGTTGATCGCTATCCCTATATCGATTTCCCGATGATCTCGGTAACCACCACCCTGCCCGGGGCCAATCCCGAGATTGTCGATGCCAGCATCACCAATCTGATCGAGACCGCGGTTAACAGCGTGCCCGGCATCGAGCATGTGCAGTCCGCCTCTTCGCCCGGCGCCTCGGTGGTGCGCATCAGATTCAAGCTGACCAAAGACCCCGATGTCGCCTTTAACGAAGTGCAGGCCAAGGTCAACCAGATATTGCGCAATCTGCCCGACGACGCCGACACGCCGGTGGTGGCCAAGGTCGAATTCGGCGCCATTCCGATCATGTGGATCACCCTTCAGGGTGACCGCACGCTGCAACAGCTCAATCAATACGCCCGCACGGTGATCAGGAAACGGCTGGAGAATATCGATGGCGTGGGCGAGGTTCGCTTTGGCGGCAAGCGCGAGCGCACCATTCGCATCAATCTGGATGTGGAAAAGATGAACGCTTACGGCGTCACCACCCAGGACCTGATCCGCGCTTTCCGGACCGAACATTTCCAGATGCCCGGCGGTTTTCTGGTTGGTCAGTCGCGGGAATATCTGATCAAGCTCGATCTCGAATTCCACAAGCCGGCCGATCTGGAGCAGCTTATTGTTTCCTACCGCGATGGCGCGCCGATCCGCATTGGCGACGTCGCCCAGGTGGAGGATGGCCTGGAGGATAACCGGCAGGTGGCTCGCTATAACGGTGAGCCGGTGGTGGGACTGGGCATTGTCAAGGTGACCGGGGCCAATGCGGTGGCGATCATCGAGGCGGTGCAAAAGCGCCTTGACGAGGAGATTATTCCGCAACTGCCGCCGGGCATGAAAATTTCCATCGCCGCCAATGACGCCGATCTGATCAACGAACTGGTCTCGGCGCTGGAGGATCATCTGGTGCTGGGGGCGCTGCTAACCGCGCTGGTGGTCTGGCTGTTCCTCAAGAGCGTGCGGGCCACCGCGATCATCGCCCTGGCCATTCCAGTGTCGCTGCTGGGGGCGGTGGCGGCGATGTATTTCTTTGGCTACACCTTCAACACCATGACCCTTTTGGGCCTGCTGCTGCTCATCGGCATCGTGGTGGACGACGCCATTGTGGTGCTGGAGAATATCTACCGGCATCGCGAGGAAGAAGGGCTCAAACCTAAAGTCGCCGCCCTCAAGGGCACCAACCAGGTGGTTTTCGCGGTGATGGCCTCCAGTCTCACCCTGGTGTCGATCTTCGCCCCGGTTACCTTCATGGGAGGGGTGATCGGCAGTCTGTTCCGCTCCTTTTCGGTGGTGGTGGTGTTTGGCGTGCTGGTCTCGCTGTTTGTCTCGCTGACCCTGACGCCGATGCTGTGTTCACGCTATTTGCGGGTCAAGCACCAGCATGGCGCAGTCTATCACCGCCTCCAAGCCGGCTTTCGCGCCTTTGAGAGGCTTTACCGCCGCCTGCTGGGTGCGGCGCTCGGCCATCGCTGGTGGGTGGTGGCGCTGACCCTGGTGGCGATCTGGCCCAGCGGCTTTTTCATGAGCCAACTGGGCAAGGGCCTTTTGCCCGAAGAAGACGAGGGGCGGTTTCTGATCAGTTTCAAGACCCCGCTGGGCTCCACCCTGGAGTACACCGACGGCCGCATGGCCGAGATTGAAAAGAAACTGACCCGCCACAAGGATATCGCCAGTTGGTATGCGGCCATCGGCACCGGCGAGACCGGCCAGGCCAACCGGGGCCATCTTTTTGTGCGCCTGACGCCGCGCAATCAGCGCTCCTTGCATATGTACCGGATTATCGACCAGTTGCGCGGCGAACTGGCGACCATTCCCGGGGTCAAGGCGTTTCCCTCGCCGGTGCCGCCGCTGGGCGGGCAGCGTGGCGAGCCCTTGCAGTTCGTCCTGCTGGGGCCGGATGTCGTCAGCATCGCCTATTGGAGCCACAAGCTGCAAGAGCGCCTCAACGAGATTCCCGAGATGGGCAATGTGGACCTCGATTTGCAACTGGAGCTGCCGCAACTGCGGCTCAAGATCGATCGCACCCGCGCCCAGGACGCGGGCCTGTCGACGCGGGATATCGCGCTGGCGGTCAATGTTCTGGCCGGCGGGATGGATGTTGCCAAATTCAACGATCTGCCGGGCGATGGCGAGCGCTATGATGTGCGGCTGAAGGCCGCCGAGGGCAGTTTCAGGACGCCGGATGATCTCAGGCATATTTACTTGCGCGCCCGCGACGGTCGGCTGCTGCGTCTGGATACGGTGGCCCAGCTGCAAGAGGGCATTGGCCCGGCGGTGGTTACCCGGCTCGATTTGCGCTATTCCGGCGATTTTTTCGTCACCCCGCTGATCTCCGAAGGCGATGCCGCCGCGCGGGTCGAACAGATCGCCGCGCAGATGTTGCCTCCCGGCTATCGGGTGCAGATGGTCGGCCGGGCCGAGGAGTTTGCGAAAACCATAAAATATATGCTGTTTGCATTTATTTCCGCCATCGTGCTGGTCTATATGGTGCTGGCCAGCCAGTTCGATTCCTTCATCCAGCCCTTTGTCATCATGGTGGCCCAGCCGCTGGCGGTGGTTGGCGGCCTGGCCGGGCTGTGGCTCGCCGGCATGAGCTTGAACATGTTTTCGATGATGGGGCTGGTGCTGCTGATGGGGCTGGTGGCCAAGAACTCGATTTTGCTGATCGATCTGACCAACCAGCGCCGCGCCCAGGGCGAGGGCATTGAAGAGGCGCTGCGTCAGGCCTGTCCGCTGCGGCTGCGCCCGGTGCTGATGACCTCGCTGACGATGATCATCACCATGCTGCCGACGGCCATCGGCATCGGCGCGGGGGCGGACACCAACGGGCCGCTGGCGGTGGCGGTGATCGGCGGTATGGTCAGCTCGACGCTGCTGACCCTGGTGGTGGTGCCGGCGGTCTATTCGCTGGTGGAAAACGGCCTTGCTCGTTTGCGCGCCCGCCGCGGCCATCCGCCGGCATCAACAGTTCAAGTCAAGTAAAACTGATCGCTCTGGTGCTGCCGTCCTTAAGGATGAAAAAGCCGCCGACATCGTCAAAGGCCGCTAGGCTGGCCGCTGCGCGCGCCGGCGGCAGGACATAAAGCGCGGTCGACAGGGCGTCAGCCAGGGTGGCGGTTGGGGCGAGGATCGATACCGAGCGATAGTGATCGGCCGGCTCGCCGGTGGCCGGGTCGAACAGATGGTGGTAGCGCCCCGCCGCATCGAACCGCGCGCCGTAACCGCCCGAGGTGGCCAGCGCCCGATCGGTCAGATCGATGGTGCGCACGGTGGTGTCGGGGGCCTGCGGGTCGGCGATGCCGGCGCGCCATGGCCGGCCTTGGGGATGGTGGCCCAGCGCCCGGATCTCGCCCAGTTCAAGCAGAATGTCGCTTACGCCCTCGGCGCGCAGCAGCTCGGCCACCCGGTCGGTGATAAAGCCCTGGGCAATGCCGTTAAGGGTTACCGCCATGCCCGGCCGGGTAAAGCGGATTTCGCCGGGCTCGATATGCAGGGCGCGATAGTCGACGCGGGCGCGGGTGTTTGCCAGCATAGCGGCGGATGGCGGGCGATTGCCGGCGGCGGTAAAAGCATCCACATAGAGCGTCCACAATGGCTGCACGGTGACATCAAAGGCCCCGGCGCTGGCCTGGCTGACCAGCCGCGCCTGGCTCAGGACCTCGACCAGTTCCGCCGGCGGGTTACGCAGCACCCCGGCTTGGTTGAGGGCGGCAAGGGCGGAGGGGCGGTAAAGGCTGAACACATCTTCCAGCCGGTCGATTTCGGCCAGACAGGCGGCGATAATGCGCTCGGCCTGGCGCTTGTCGGGATGGGCCAGGATGATCTCGGCCTGGGCGCCCAGCGCCGCGCCGCGCCAGTGATAAATCGGTGGTTTGTTCTGCGTCGCCCGGGCGGCGAAAGGCAGCGCGCCGAGCCCGGCGGCGGCGCCGGCGATCAGGATAACCCGCCGGCGGTCGAGGGTCGCACTCATGGCTGAACTCCTTGTTTATCATCGTTCATATCATCATCCCCGCCCAGAACATAGCTGTCGGGCACGTCGGAAAAAGTGCTGATTTGCCCGCCATAACGCGCGATGAAGGCCAGCGCGGCGGCCTTGTCGCCAAAGGGGACCGCCTCCCTGGCCCCCATGCCGCCGCGTTTTGCGCTGCCTAGCACATACCACGCCTGGCGGGCGTCGATCCAGATGCCGGGGCCGGGGGTGGCCCAGCTTTGCGCCCGCCCCATGTCGGTGACATAGATGGCGGTGATCGCCTTGTTTTCCTCGGGCAGGCGGGTATAGGCCATGGCGTCGCGCACCGAGGTGAACCAGATCGGCTGGTCCTGGCCACGCAGGAAAATTTGCGCCTTGGGGCCGGGATGGTCAATTACGATCATGCCACAGTAATAGCCATTGGCTTCGCGGGTCAGCGCGTGGGGCGGTGGTGGCGGTCCGGCCGCCTCCTGCCGGTCGCAGCCGGCGACAAGCGTGAGCGCCGCAACTATGATCGCCAGATGTCTCACAACTCTCTCCGGCGGAAAATCAGCCCGGCCAGCGCCAGCGGCACGCCGATCCATGCCGCCATCACCGCCAGCAGGGCGGAGCGGGGTAAGCCGGCCTTGGCCGCCGCTCCGGCCATGCCCGACAGGGCGCTGGCCTGGGAGAGGCCGGCCAGATTGAACAGGCGGTAGGCGTCGGCCGGGTTGAGCAGCAGCAGCTCGTTGAGCAGGCTGGCGCTGATCGACTGGCCCTTGTCGGCGACTAGCACGCCAAGTAGGGCAAGGTCGAACAACAGCACAAAGACCAGCCACACCGCCACCGCCAGGCCGGCGGCCGCCCCGCGCTGGCGTACGCTGGCACTGATCAGATAGCCCAGGGCGAGAAAGGCCGCGCCGAGCAGGGCCGACGACAGGATCATGCTGGTAAAAGCGCGCCAGTTCTCGGCTGCGGCTGCCGGTTCGCCGAGGCTGACCGCCAGTCCGGCGCTGCCATAGCCGACCACGGTGGCGAACAGCAAAATGGCGGCATGGCCGATGAATTTGCCCAGCAGGACCTGGCTGCGGGTCACCGGATAGGAGAGCAGCAGCAGCATGGTGCCGGCCTCGATCTCGCCGACCAGCGCATCATAGGAGAGCAGCAGCGCAATCAGCGGCAGCAGGAAAATCGACAGGCTCGACAGGCTTACGGTGGTGATCGCCAGCTTGCTGACCCCGACATTGCCGACCGGCGCGCTGCCGAGAAACACCAGCGACAGCGACAGGACGGCGAGCAGCGCCGTGATGGCGAGCACCCAGCGGTTGCGCAGCCCGTCGCGGACTTCCTTGACGGCGATGATGGCGAGCGCTCTCATGGGTCGTCCCGTTGTGAGAAAAAGGCGTAAACCTCGTCGAGGCTGGGCGGCAATATCTCGATGTCCTCAATCACCGGGCCAAGGGCGGCGATCCGGCGCAGCAGCGCCATCTTGTCGTCAAAGCCGCAAGTGATCTCCCGTTTGGTGTCATCAAGGGCGATCACCGGCCGGCCCAGCGTCTCGGCCAGGGCCGGCGCCGTCTGGCGGGTGATGAGTTGCAGGCGCACCGGCAGATGCGAGGCGCGGCGCAGGCTTTCAAGCGTGCCATCGGCGACCAGCCGGGCGCGGCACATGATCGCTACCCGCTGGGCCCAGTCTTCCAGCTCGCTCAAGGCGTGAGACGACAGGATAACCGTGACCCCGCGGCCGGTCAGCTCGGCGATAATGTCATAAAACCGGGCGCGCAGCGCCGGGTCGAGCCCGGTGGTCGGCTCGTCAAGCAGCAGCAGATGCGGCTCGCCGAGCAGCGCCTGGGCCATGCCGAGGCGCTGGCGCATGCCCTTGGAATAGCCGCCGACGCGCCGGTCGGCGGCGTCATGCAGGCCGACCCGGTCGAGCAGCCGGTCGCAGTCGGCGGCCGGCGCGCGTTTGAGCCGGGCGTAAAATTTTAAGATTTCGCGTCCGGTCAGTGCCGGGGCGAAGGATACATTTTCGGGCAAAAAGCCGATCTCGCGCCGTGCTCGGATGGCGTTGCGCTGCACGGGGTCGCGCCCCAGCACCCGCACCCGGCCGGCGCTCGGGCGCAGCAGGCCGAGCATGATTTTCATCATCGTGGTCTTGCCCGCGCCATTATGGCCGAGCAAGGCCAGGGTTTCGCCCCGCTCGACATTAAGGCCGACGCCGTCGAGCGCAGTCTGGCGGCCGAAGGTTTTGGACAAATCCTCGATGACGATACTTGGCGGGGGCATCAGCCGGTCTCCGGGCGCATCAGCGGCGCGCTGTCGATCACCCCGCCGGGGTGAAGGCCGGGAAAGCGATACTGGGCCCAGCGCAACACCTGCACCCCGGGGCTGTTGAGCAGCAGCTTGGCCAGCGGATGGGCCCACATCACCTGGTCGATAAGGCCATTGGGCCGGTAGGGGGTATCGGCGATACCGTCGCCGTTAAGATCGAAGGCGGGGTTGTCGCTCCAGTAATTGCCGCGCCCGTCATAAGACCATTCGAGCCAGCGGGTGCCGACATATTTCACTTGGATGCGGTTATTGATAAAGGCGTTTTCGGTGATCCGGTTGCGTTCCGAGCCGGCGGTGAAATGCACCCCGATGTCGCAGCCCTCGAAACGGTTGCCGGTAAAGCGGTTCTTGTTGGAGTTATAGATGAAGACGCATTTATGGGCGCCGCCGCGCACCACATTGTCGATGATCTGCGAGGAATTAGCGTAATTGAGCAAAAAGCCGTGATCACGATCGCCGTCCGACAGATTGCCGCGCACCGTCAGGTGCTGCGAAAACATCAGGGCGTAGCCGGCGTGGTTGCCGCGTGAGATATTGCCGCTGATTTCGCTGGCGTTGGTGTACATGTAATGCACCGCAAAGCGCAGGTCGGAAAACAGATTGTCGGTGAACAGATTGCGCCGGCTGGTAATGGTGAAAATGCCATCACGGCCATAGCGGACCTGATTGCCAATAATCCGCGATCCCGGGGTGTTCCAGAGCTGGATGCCGTTGCCGCGTTCGTTCATGCGCAGATCGCGCCGGCCGATGATCTTGTTGCCGCGCACCAGGGCGTCGTTAGGGCCGTGCAGGAAAATGCCGATCAGATTGTGGCGCAGAACATTGTCCTCGATCACCGCGCGGTCGCCATTTTGGGTAACGAAAATGGCGGCATCCATGCGCGACAGATTATCACCGGAATTACGGATCTCGAGGTTTTTTACCGTTACATCCGGCGCGGCGATGGTGATCACCCGCCCGGCGCCGCGGCCATCGAGGATCACCCCCGGCTGGCCGGCCAGGGTGACCGGACGCGTGAGGACCACCGGGCCGGCATAGACGCCCGGGGCGAGGGTGAGCACCGCACCCGGCGCGGCGCGGGCCAGCGCCGCCGTCAGCCCGCCCGGTGAGACAGGGGCGGCGGCGACAGCCGAAGCGTAGCCGGCGAGGGCGGCTCCCACGATGAGAGCCGCCCCCACGCGATGCCGGATGAAGGCGCATCGCGCCATGGCGTTACGCCTTTTTGGGCTCGACCAGCATGCGGCCGCGCATCTCCATGTGGAGGGCGTGGCAGAACCACTGGCAATAGAACCAGTGCACACCCGGTTGGCTCGCCGTGAAGGTGACCGAGGCCATCCCCTGGGGCGGGATTTCCATGGCGATGCCGTAGTTGGCCAGGGTGAAACCATGGGTCAGATCATCGACGTCATCGACATTGTGAATGACCACGGTGACTTCGTCGCCTTCCCGGACGGTGAATTTTTCGAGGCTGAAGTTGGGCGCCGCCGAATGCATGTAGACGCGCACCTTGTTGCCGTCGCGGATGACGTCGGCGGCCTCTTCCAGATCGATCCCGTCCTTTTTCGCCATGGCGCGGATCTCGGCGTAATAGCGATCCTTGGGGTCCCATACCCGCCGGGGGTTGACTATGGAGCGTTTGACGATGATGGCGTCATGAGGCTCGGCGAAGGCGGGGCCATCGTGGACAACCTTCATCTTGGCGCCGGTGATGTCGATCAACTGGTCGTTTTCCGGTTTCAGGGGACCGGCGTTGATGAAGCGGTCCTTGGAGAACTTGTTGAGTGAGACCAGCCATTTGCCGTCGGCCTCCTTGGTTTCGCCCATCGAGGTGTGGTTGTGCCCGGGCTGATACTGGACATCGACCTTTTCGATGATGGGATCGACCTTTTCTCCCTTGAAGGCGCGCACTGCCTTGTCGAGGTTCCATTTCACCACCTGGCTGTCGAGGAACAGGGTGGTGAAACAATTGCCCTTGCCGTCAAACGCGGTATGCAAGGGGCCGAGCCCCAGCTCCGGTTCGGCGACCACCGCGTCGCGCGGCTTGATCTTGTCATTGAACAGGTCGTCGAGTTTGGTCAGATCGATCACCGAACAGGTTGGCGACAACTTGCCGGCGATCACCACATAGCGGCCGTCGGGGGCGGTGTTGCAGCCGTGCGGGCTGGTCGGGATCGGAATATAGCGGGTATATTTCGAGCCATGACGGCCGTCGATTACCGGCACGCCGCCGATCTTTTTATAATCGCCTGATTTGACCGCCTGTTCGATGCGCTTGATGTTGAATACCACCACCCAGTCCTGTTCATTGGCGGTCATCTGGGCCAGATTGGTGCCTTCCTCGCTGTTGTAGCAGGTCGACAGGGCGTATTTGCCCTGGTAATCGGCATCGCAGTTGTCCAGGTTGCCATCGACCATCACCTGCCAGGCGACGGTCATGGTGTCGCCGTCGATGGCGGTGAAGATGGCGTGATATTTTTTCGGTTCGTCGAGAATCGAGCCGTCGTTGGGGATCGGCACCCGGTGCTCGCCATTGGCGAAAACATAGCCGGTGCGCGGATATTTCTGCGGCCGCATGCCATGAATATCGGCGGCATTGGGAATCTCGATTATTTTATCGGGCTTCATGATATCGCAGCGAATGCGCGCCACCCGGGTGTTGGCCTTGTCGTTGACAAACAGATAGCGCGCATCATAGGTGCCGTCGGTGAATGACATATGGGGATGGTGGGCATCGCCGTTCAGATAGACGCCGCCCTTGTCGGCAAGAAACTTGCGGGTGTGTGGCAGCAGGCCTTCGGTCAGAATGCGCCGGCTTTCATTGGTCTGGCCCCAGCCGGTGGCGCTGTCCCGGTTGAACACCGGAATGCGCATCAGCTCGCGCATCGAGGGCACGCCCAGGATGCGCACCTCGCCGGACTGGCCTCCGGACCAGAAGCCGTAATAGTCATCCAGATCGCCGGGCGCGACCTGGGCTTTTTCAGAGGCGCGGGCCGGCTTGGCGCCAAGGCCGCCGCCGGCCAGCCCCATCGCCGCCCCGACCCCGGCGACGGCGGCCGTCTTGGCGGTCGAGCCCAAGAGATCGCGGCGCGTGACGCCAGTCTCGGTGATTTTTTTCTCAGTCATTTTCCCCTCCTGTTTTGGGATGTCATGGTGGGCAGAGAAACACGTTTGGTCGTAGGTTAATCTGGTGGTACTGGGTTAATCCGGCGGTAAGGCGAAGGATTTCGACTGGAGCGCCAGCCGTTTTTCCCGCCTCAGGCGTTTGGCGATCACAACCGGACATTTGTGATCGTCATAATAGAGCATCTGGCAATTCAGACAGTAAAGACATTCGTTGAGATTGATATGGCCATCGGGATGAATCGCCTGGACCATGCAGTCGTTGGCGCAGCGCTGGCAGGGCGAGCCGCAGTCCTTGTAGCGCCGCAGCCAGGTGAACATCTGGTTGCGTCCGACAATCGCCAGCACCGCACCGAGCGGACACAAATAGCGGCAATAGACGCGCTCGATGAACAGCCCGGCAACCAGCAGCCCGACGGCGAACAGCACAAAAGGCCAGGCACGGGCGAAATGAAGGACGATCGCGGTCTTGAACGGCTCAACCTCGGAGAGCCGTTCGGCCAGATTCAGGGAATAGAGCGACAGGCCGAAAAGCGCCAGAAAAATCACATATTTAAGCGGCCAGAGCCGCTCGTGAAGCTGCCAAGGGACGGTGATCTGGGGAATGCGAAGCCATTTGGCCAGGCGGTTGGTCAACTCGTGCAGCGCGCCGAACGGGCACAGCCAGCCGCAAAAGACGCCGCGCCCCCAGAACAGCAGCGAGGCGGCGACCGAAAGCCACAAAATGAAGGTCAGCGGCTCCATCAGGAAATAATCCCAGCGGAAATCGGTCAGCAGCGCATTGGCGAAAGCGAAAACATTGACCACCGAAAGCTGGGCCTTGGCGTAGAAGCCCAGCCAGCCGACGGTGAACAACAAAAACCCGATGCGCACGATATTGGCCAGCCGGGGGCGGCGTGCGAACCAGTCCTGGAAGAAAAACAACCCAGTCAGCGCGCCGATCGCCAGCAGGGTGACGATGATGCTGCCAGCGCGGGCGCGCCACATGCGTTGCCACAGCGCCGCGCTGTTCTTGCCGGGGGTGATTTGCTGCGGCGCTGCGGGCGGGACTGTCTTGATATATTTTTGCGGTGTGGCGTAATGCAGCTCGAAGGTCAGGAAAGCCTTTTCCAGTGCGCCGGTTGCCCGGTGGACCAGAAGCTGGAGCCGCCACGGTTTGGTGGGGTCGAAAGTGAAATCCTTCGGCGTCACGAACAGGGCGATTTCCTTGAATTTGGGCGCGCCGGCGGCGGCGATTTCACCCAGGCGCTTGTGGTGCCGGTCGCGAAACCGGGCGCTGCTGTCGCCCTGGATAAGCTGGATGCGATCGAAAATACCGCCCCGCACATAGCCCGAGCCCTTGAACGAATAAACCCCGTTGGCGGCGAACAGAACCGCCTGCTGGCCGGGTTTGAGCCGTTTGGTCAACAGAGCGTATTCGGCCTCGCCTAACAGGCTTTTGCCAATGCGCGGAATGCTCACCAGGGCGGCATAAAGGTCGATGAAATCATCGTCTGGCGCGCCGGCTTCAGGGCGGGCGGCGGCCTTTTTATTGCCGGCGCGTTCAAAGGCCTGATTAATTTCGCCGATTGTCAGATGCAGGCGGCGGATTGAGCCGTCCTTGAGCAGGCTTTGCCAGTCCGCCACGCCGTCAATCGACATGTCGATGGTCTTTTTGGCTTGCTCTCCCGTGGCCGCCCGAGGCGGCTTGAGGCCGCCGAGGCGGAACTGGCGGGCGATCTTGATCGCCGAGCGGCGGATGCTGTCGTCGATCACCATCACCGAGACGGTGGCGCCGCTGATGATATCGATATCGGCTGTGCCCTGACGGGCCTCGACCATCAAATCTGCGACCTTGCGCCCCCTGTAGGCGTCGATGAAGGCGACCAGGCGGCGTTCGGGAATGCCGACCAGGACGATTGGTTCGTGATGTTTGACCAGCTTGGCCCCGGCGATGCGGCCCTTCAGGTCGATCCCGACAACGATCTGGATGGGTTTGCCGGAATAACCGGTGGCATTGACAATATCGGAGTTCAAAAAGGCATAGCCGACAAGTTTATCTTTCTTGAGAATCGGCGCGGCGGCCAGTGGGCCCTTGATGTCACCAAAACGATCGGCGCCGGCGATCAACTAGGCCGGGTTCACCTTGGGCAGGAATTGCGCCAATTCGCTGGCCCGCACCGCCGCGCCCGAGAACACCAGCATCAGGCCGGCGAGGACAAGGTCGTGGCGGAATTTGTTTAATGACGGCGCAATCATGAGGTGGATTTTGTTGTGGACAGGACCGGTTAATAATGAAGCTGCATCCTAGGAAATTCCTGGAATAGCTTAAATGCGTCGAATTGTCTCAGAAAAACCCTTTTTCTGGTCTGTATCGGCCGGGCAGTGCAGACTGGATCGGGGTGAACGAAGGTTGGGGAAATGGAAAAAGACACCGAAGACTTCACCACAGTGATGAACGCCGCCGGGGCGGCGGCACTGGCGCGTTATGAACGGCTGGCCACGCAGATGCGCAGTCATGGCAACGCCGAGATTGCGGAGCTGTTCGATGACATCGTGGCGCGCACCCGGGCGCAATGGCCCACGCCGGGCGACCCCGCACAGGCCCCCGAAGGACTGTTCGAAGATATCGAGGGCCACGCCGGCGGGCCTTATCTGATGACCGGGCAACGCGCGCTCAATCTGGTGGTCAATGATCAGGAGCGGCTGTTGGAGCTGGCGACCCGCCTGACCGCAGAGTTGACCGAGCCGGCGGCGTGCGCTAGCGCCGAGGCGCTGGTCAGCCGGGCGAGGGATCATCTGGCGCAGCTCCGGCTGTTGCGCCGGCGGGCCTGGCGGGCGGAGCACACGCAAGATGAAGTCGATGACAGCCTGATGGCAAGCTCGCTGGCGGCCTTTGAAGCGGCGGCCGGCGAGCGCGAAGCGCAGTCGGCCGGGTTGCAGGCCGCGCTGGCCACACTGGCGCGCAAGGCAGGCGATGCGGCCAGCGCCGAATTGCTCGATGGTCTGGCGCCGCCCGATACCCCGCCGGCGACCGGCGCCGTCGCGCCGCCGGAGGCGAACAGCTCGCACACGGTGCTGGTGGCGGCGCTGCGCGATATGGAGGCATTATTTGAGGCCTATATGACGGCGGCGCAGGCCGCGGGCGACGATGTCATTGTCACCGCGGCCCAGCAGCGGGCGGAAGACGCCTTGGTCCGGCTGAGTGCTATTCACCGGCGGCTGGCCGAAATCGACGCCGGCTGCTAATGCCAAAGCTCATAGATGGGTTCCCATCTATGAGCTTTGGCATAAAGGTGGGGCCACGCTCCTTCCAGCATTTCACTCTTCTTGCGCCCACCCCTGGTGATGGTTCTCCGTGGCAGGCGGATTTTGCTTGCGCCCACATTAAAATTATGATTATTATTCTATAGATTAATTGATAGAATCATTATCGGGGCGAGGTCATGGTTGCCATCCGCCAGTGGGTTGTTCGGCGCGCGTGGGCTTTTGCCCGGCTTTACCGCGTGATTGAGCGGCTGGTGGTGGCGCTGGCGCCGGCATGGCGCTGGCTGGGCCGGCGGCGCATGGAGGTGGTCTTTGGCGCCGTGGAGCGGCCGCTCAAGGGCCTGTTGTTCGACTGCCGGATGTGCGGCCAGTGCATGGTGGCGCAAAACGGCATGGTCTGTCCGATGGTCTGCCCCAAAAGCCTGCGCAACGGTCCCTGCGGCGGGGTGCGGGCCGATGGGGGCTGCGAGGTTGACCCGGCCATGGCCTGTGTGTGGGTCGAGGGCTGGGCGGGCCAGCGGGCCATGCGGGCCGGGGGTGGCGGGCCGGTGCAGGCGCTGGCGTTTCAGCCGCCGCTCGATTACCGGCGGGCGGGCAGATCGGCCTGGCTGGAAGTTGCGCTCGCGGCGGGCGAACAGCCAGACCGGCCCGGTTCGCCAGACTGGCCCGGCCCGCCAGACTGGCCCGGTTCGCCAGACCGGCCCGGTCCGCCAGACACGCGGTGTCCGTCTGGTCCGCTGGAGGCGGCGCTGCGGCGGGGGGATTTTGTGGTGACCGCCGAACTGTCGCCGCCGGATTCGGCCGATCCGGACGAAATTGCACGCCGAGCGGTTTATTTCGATGGTCTGGTGGATGCAATCAATGTGCCTGATGGCTCGGGGGCCAATTGTCATATGTCGAGCCTGGCGTCATCGAAGATATTGCTCGATCTGGGCTGCGCGCCGGTGATGCAGTTCACCTGCCGCGATCGCAACCGCATTGCGTTGCAGGGTGATATTCTGGGAGCGGCAGCGTTGGGGGTGGTCAATTTACTGTGTCTTTCCGGCGATGCGGTCAGCGCCGGCGATCAGCCCGAGGCCAAGCCGGTGTTCGATCTCGACAGCCTGTCGCTGCTGGCCGCCGCCCGGGGGATGCGCGATGACGGGCGGTTTCTGTCGGGCCGGCCGCTGAGTTGCCCGCCGCAGCTGTTTCTCGGCGCGGCGAGCAATCCCTTCGCGCCGCCAACTGATGCACGTCTGGTGCGGCTGGAGCGCAAGATCGAGGCCGGAGCGCAGTTCATCCAGACCCAGTTCTGTTTCGACCTTGATGCCCTGCGCCGCTTCATGGCGGCGGTTTGCGCGCGCGGGCTGGACCAGCGCGCCTTTATTCTGGTCGGGATTGGCCCGCTGGTTTCGGCGCGCTCGGCGCGCTGGATGCGCGCCCATGTGCCGGGGGTGTCAATCCCCGATGCGCTGATTGACCGGCTGGAGCAGGCCGGTGATCCACGGGCGGAGGGCCGAAAGATCTGTATCGAGATGATCCGCGAGATCCGCCACATCGAGGGGGTTTCCGGGGTGCATCTGATGATCCACAAGCACGAGCGCTTGGTGTCACAGATCATCGCCCGCGCCGGGGTGCTGGAGGGGCGGCGCGAACCGCCGCGCCGGCTGGGCCTGGCGGCGGTGGCCAATGCCTGAGCGCTCCTATCCCGGGCGATGCACACCGCCGATCGCCAGCGAGCTGAAGCACTGGATGATGCGCTCGAGCGGGGCTTCGGTCTCGCGGCCATACCAGGTGGCGGCGGCGTTGCACATGCCGATCAGGGCGAGGGTGGCCATGCGGCAATCGAGCGAGGCGGGCAACTCACCGGCGGCGACAGCGGTGCGCAAGATGCCTTCCAGCAGGGCTTCATATTCGGTAATCATCGACCGGATTGCGCCGCGCCGGGACTTTGATAACGCCGAGCGGTCGCGCAGGAAAACCCGCACATAGGGCTGGATTGTGCGCAGCGGCGAGAGGTGATTGGCCACCGCATCGGCGATTTTCTGGTCGATGGCGCTGTCGCGCGCGGCGATGCGTTTCAGCCCGTCGAGAAAGGCCGCCATGCCCCGTTCGCAAACCTCTTGCAGGGCGGCTTCCTTGGAGTCGAAATAATAATAAAGGCTGCCCTGCTGAATGCCCAGCCGTTGCGCAATGTCCTTGGTGCTGGCGCCGTGATACCCCTTTTCGGCGAACACGGCGGCGGCGGCGTCAATCACCGCCGCGCGGCGTGCCTTGCGCTGGGGTTTGCGCGGCGTGTCGCTTGCGGGATAATCTTTTTTGCGGTTTTGTCCGGGAGCCGATTTTTTCATTGCCGTCTGTCCTGTGGACGCGCCGCTATGCCCTGTCGGGCGGTTGAGGCGCTATTTTATTGCGGCTGTGGCCGAAAAGCGCCAGCATAAAACCGCATAGGCTTAAAAAATTTGTGACTTTCTATCAATTAATCTATAGAATAACATGAAAGAGACTCGGAGGCAAAAACCATGAGAAAGGCAAAATCATGAGTGATGACAAGGCCCGCCTGATCGAGGCGATCGCCGAGATGCACGAGGACGAGGCGGTTGACCTGGCCCGTACCATGCTGGATGGCGGCTATGACCCGGTGGCGCTGCTTGGCCATTGCCGCGAGGCGATGGAAATCGTCGGCAAGCGGTTCGAGGACGGCGAGTTTTTCCTGCCCGAGTTGATGCTGGCCGGCGAGATGTTGAGCGCGATCAGCGACATGGCCAAGCCGTTGATCCGCGAGGCCGGGCCGACGAAGAAAAGCTCGGGCACGGTGATCATCGGCACAGTGCATGGCGATCTGCATGACATCGGCAAGAACATCGTTACCTTCATGCTGGAGATCAACGGCTTTACGGTGATCGATCTGGGCATCGACGTGCCGGCGCAAAACTTTATCGACAGCATCCGCGAGCACCGTCCCCAGGTGGTCGGTCTGAGCGGTTTTTTGACCCTGGCGTTCGACTCGATGAAAGAGACGGTCGAGGCGATCAGTGCGGCCGGCCTGCGCGAGGAGGTGCGGGTGATGATCGGCGGCGGCCAGGTGGACGAACAGGTGCGCCGCTACACCGGCGCCGATTCCTTCGGCCTGAACGCCATGACGGCGGTCTCGCTGTGCAAGCAATGGGTGGCGGCATGAGCGCGGAAAACAACAGCCCGGCGGCGCTTTACGCCGAACGCGAGGCTCGGGTGCGCGATGCGATCGAACTTCGTGAGCCCGACCGGGTGCCGATTTTTCTTTACAGCACATTCTGGCAGGCACTCGACGCGGGCATGACCTGCGAGCAGGCGATGTATGATTATGACCGGCTGGGCGAGGCGGCGCGCCGCTCGGTGCTCGAGCTGGAGCCCGACGCCTATGTCCTGCCTCATTTCATGCTCGCCCTGGGGCCGACCATGGAGATCATGGATTATCGCCAGTTGCAATGGCCCGGCCATAACGGGGTTGATCCCAATGTTTCCTTTCAGTACCTCGACAAGGAATATATGAAGGCCGACGAATATGACGACTATCTGCTCGATCCGACCGGTTTTTATCTGAAAAAATATCTGCCGCGGGTGGCCGGTGTTTACGAGGCGTTCCGCAAGCTACCGGATTTTCCGGGGCTGTTCTATACCCGGGTGGTGCATTCCACTGCCGCCTATGACGACCCGGATGTGCGCCAGGCCTTTGAAACCCTGGCCCGCGCCGGTGCGGAAATGAGAACCATGCTGGGCAAGGCCATGGCGCTGGCCAAAGAACTGGCGGAGAGCGGCTTTCCGCTCGCCATTTCAGCCTCGGGCGGCGCGCCGTTCGATTTGCTGGCCGATTATTTGCGCGGCTCCAAAGGGGCCATGCTCGACATGTTCCGCAACAAGGACAAATTGCTCGCCGCTATGGACAAGGCGGCCCAATTCATCCCCCGCGCGATGATCGATAGCGCTAGCCGCAGCCCGTGCAAGACCGTGTTCATTCCGCTGCACTGGGGGCTTGACGGCTTTATGTCGCCCGAGCAGTTCGAAACCTTTTTCTGGCCGTCGCTGCGCAAGGTGGTGATGACCCTGATCGAGGCTGGTCTTACCCCGTGCCTGTTGTGGGAGGGCGATTGCACCTCGCGGCTCGAGGTGATCAGGGATGTTCCGCCGGGCAAATGCATCTATTTTTTCGAGCGCACCGACATGTTCAAGGCCAAGGAGGTGCTGGGCGACGTGGTGTGCCTGCGCGGCAATGTGCCGGCCTCGATGATGACCACCGGCACGCCCGACGAAGTGCGCGATTACTGCAAGAAGCTGATCGATGTGTGTGGCGATGGTGGCGGCTTCATCATGGATTGCGGCATCGGCATCCCCGATGAATCCAAACGCGAAAATGTCCTTGCCATGTTCGAGACCACCCGGGAATACGGCGTTTATCGCTAAAGCGTCATGCCGGATGTCGCGTTTCATATTCCGCTGACCCTGGCTGAGGTGGAGGCCTGGCCGGGGTTGCGCTGCCGGGGGATGGCCGGCCCGCGGGTGCGCGCCCGGCTGGGCGATATTCTGGCCCAGGTCCAGGGCGAGGGGCTCATCGCGCCGGTCGGGGGCTATGAGATCTGGCCGGTGGCGCGGGTGCGCCCCGGTCGGCTGATGCTGGAAAATGGCGTGGTTTTCAAAGCTCCCCTGCTCAGCCACAGTCTGCGCCGGGCGAGCGCTTTGGCGGCGGTGACGGCGAGTATCGGCGCGCGGCTGGGCGAGCAGGTCAGCGCCTGGTTTTCCGCCGGGAAATGTCTGCGCGCGGTGCTGCTCGACGAGATCGGCAATTTCGCCCTGGGCCGGCTCGCCGCGCAGCTTTACGAAGCGGTGGAGGCCGAGGGCCGCCGGCGCGGGCTGGAGGTGAGCAGTCCGCTGCATCCAGGCAATGACGACGGCTTCGGGCTCGACGCCCAGCCGGAGGTGTTGGCGCTTTCCGGCGGCGATGCGCTGGGCATTTCACTGAGCAGGACCGGCATGATGGTGCCGGAGAAATCGCGCTCGGCGGTGCTCGGGCTGGGCCGACATATGCCGCGCTGGTCCCGCGCCCAGGGCTGCGCGCGCTGCAAGTCGCGCGAGCGCTGCGCCCATCGCCTGATGCGCGAGGAGGCGTCGTGAGTGTAAAGCTGCGCTTCGAGCCCGAGGGCCGGCGGGCGCACTGTGGGCCCGGCGAATCGCTGCTCGCCAGCGCGCGCCGTGCCGGAGTGCGGATCGCCAGCACCTGCGGTGGGCGGGGGACCTGTAAATCCTGCGCGGTGCGGATCATCGAGGGCACGCCGCCCGAGGCCTCGCCGGCCGATCATGAGTTTTTCTCCGATCACGAACTGGCCGCCGGCTGGCGGCGTGCCTGTCAGAGCTTTCCCGCGGCTGACTGCGCCGTTCTGGTGCCGGCGCGCTCCCATGCCGCGCCCTTGCGCACCGAGGTTGCTGGCGAGGACATAGCCGTGGCCCCCGACCCGGCGGTGCGGGGCTACAAACTTGCCCTCGATCCGCCCGACGCCAGCGACCCGCGCGCCGACGGCGAGCGGCTGGTCGCCGGGCTGAACGCCAAATGGCCGGGCCTGTGCCACGGGGTGGACGGTGTGGTGCTGCGCGGCCTGCCCGGGGTGCTGCGCGCCAATGACTGGCGGGTGCTGGCGGCGGTGCGCTTTGGTGAAGTAGTGGCGGTGCTGCCGCAAAAATCGCCGCTGGTCGGCCTGGCGGTCGATCTGGGCACCACCAATATCGGGGTGTTTCTGGTCGATCTGCGCACCGGCAAAACTCTGGCCAGCCGGGGGGTGGAGAACCCCCAGACTGTTCATGGCGGCGATCTGATCTCCCGCGCCGGCTTTGCCCGGCGCAATCCTGACGGGGGGAAGGTGCTGCGCGATCTGGCGCGCGGTGCGATCAACCGGGCGGCCGCCGATCTGTGCGCCGAGCGCGGGCTAACCCCCAAGGCCATCGCCGACATCGTGGTCGCCGGCAATATGGTGATGCATCACAGCCTGCTCGGTCTGCCGCTTGACCATCTGTGCGCCGCGCCCTTCGTGCCGGTGCAGCGCGACGCGCTCGACCTCAAGGCGCGCGATTGCGGCCTGACGGCGGCGCCCGGGGCCTGCGTTCACCTGCTGGCCAATATCGCCGGTTTTATTGGCGGCGATCATGTCGCCATGCTGTTGGCGATTGACGCCGAGGCGCAGACCGGCCGCGTGCTGGCGCTCGACATTGGCACCAATACCGAGGTCTCGTTGCTCCATGACGGGGCGATCTCCAGCGTCTCCTGTCCGTCCGGTCCGGCGCTCGAGGGCGGGGCGATCAGCGCCGGCATGCGCGCCGCCGCCGGGGCGATCGAAAGCGTGCGCATCGAAGGCGACGAGGTCACCCTGAAAACCCTTGAAGATGCGCCGCCCGCCGGCCTGTGCGGCTCGGGCGTGCTCGACGCGGTGGCCGCGCTTTACGGCGCCGGAGTGCTCGATGCGCGTGGCCGTTTCGCTGGAAGCCACCCTCGCCAGAGCGGCCGTCTCGCCGGGGCGGCGTTCCATCTGAGCGACAGCGCGCCGCCGGTGACCTTCACCCAGGCGGACGTGCGCGCGGTGCAACTGGCCAAATCGGCGATCCGCGCCGGCATTGCGGTATTGCTGGCGCGGGCCGGGCTGGCGGTGGCCGATCTCGACCGGATCATCATTGCCGGGGCGTTCGGCAATTATATTCATCTGCCCGGGGCGATCGCCATCGGCCTGCTGCCCGATGCGCCGCTGGGCCGCTTTGTCCAGGTCGGCAATGCCGCCGGGGTTGGCGCCAGGCTGGCGCTGGTCTCCTATCCTCACCGCGCCGAGGGCCGGGCGATCGCCGCGCGCAGCCAGGCCGTCGACCTGGCCGGTGCGCCGGACTTTATGCCCGCCTTCATGAAACACATGAATTTTCCCCGTAAAGAGTAGCCAGATCAGGAGGACACTATGGCCATAGCCGGCCTGACCATTATCGGTGAGCGCATCAACCCGGGGTTCAAGAGCACCCGGGCGTTGTTCGAGAACCAAGACCTGGCCGGTATTCAGGCGCTGGCCCACCGCCAGGTGGAGGCCGGGGCGGCCTGTCTGAATGTCAATATCGGCAATCGTGCGCTTGATGACAGCGCCTTCATGGCCGAGGTGATCCGCGCCATTCAGGCGGTGGTCGGGGTGCCGCTGTCGTTCGACTTTCCCAGCCCGGCGGTCCAGGAGGTGTGTCTGAAAACCTATGATCCCGACAAGGCCGGTGGAGCCAAGCCGATCATCAATTCAATCTCGGAAACCCGCGAGGAAATGCTCGATCTGCTCGCCATTTGCCCGGCCAGGGTTGTGCTGATGGCGTCTGAACGTCTCGAAGACGGTGTCGGCCGGCCCAACAAGACAGCGCGCGAGGTGGCCGATGTCGCCAGGCGGATGAGCCGCAAACTGGCGCGCGAGCACGCCATGGCGCTTGAGGATATCTTTATCGACGTCTCGATCAGCACCCTGGCCTCCGACACCGAGGGGCTGGTGCGCATGGCGCTGTATGGCATCGGGCTGATTGGCGATGATCCCGAGATGGCCGGGGTTCATATCATGGGCGGGCTGAGCAATATCGGCAATATGCTGCCCAAAAAGGCACTTGACGGCTCGAACCTGCAACACAAGCTGGAATGCGTCTTTCTCACCCTGGCGGTGCCGCGCGGCTTTGACGTGATACTGGGCACGCCGTGGAAGGATTATGCGCTGTTGCCCGAGGATGATTTCGTGCTGGGCATCTTTCGCGAGGTGATCGCGCGCGACGGGCTCGACGCCCTGCGCCATGTGCGCCGTTTCTACAAGGCGGCCTGAGGCCATGGCCCGGATCATCCTGACCACGCCAGGCTATTTCGATGGCGCGCGCCTGCATGGCAATGGGCCTTACTGTCTGGATATCGCCGACGGGGTGATCCACCGCATTGTCCGCGGCGCGCCGCCCGGGCCGCGGGAGGGGGTGGAGCGGTTTGACGCCGGCTTTGTCATGCCCGGGCTGGTCGAGGCCCATTGCCATTTGTTTCTCGATGGCGGCGAGCTGAATTTTAGCGCTCGCGCCGCCGCGCTCAAGGCCGGGCCCGAGGCCATGGCGCGCATCGCCCGGCGCAATGTCGAGGCGCTGCGCCGCGCCGGGGTGACATTGATTCGCGATGCTGGCGACCGCTTCGGCGTCAACCACCGGATGCGCGCCGAAGTCCGCCAAACTGGCGGTCCGACCATTCGCTCGGCCGGTGCCGGGCTGCGCCGGCCCAAACGCTATGGCGGTTTCATGGCCCGCGAAGTGGCGCATGACGAGGAAATCGACGACCTGGTGGCCGAGATTGCGCAAGACGCCGATGATCTCAAAATCATCCTGACCGGAATTATCGATTTTGCGGCCGGGGTGGTGCGCGGCGCGCCCCAGTTTGATGCCCCGGCGCTGGCCCGAATCGTGGCCGCCGCCCGCCGTCACGGGCTTGCTAGTTTCGCCCATTGCAGCGGCCGGGAAGGGCTGGCGGTGGCGGTGGCCGCCGGGGTGGGCTCGATCGAGCACGGCTTTTTCATGAGCCGCGACATTCTGGAGGTGATGGCCGAGCGCCAGATCGGCTGGACGCCGACGGTCTCGCCGGTGCATGTCCAGTGGGCCCATCCCGAGGCCGCCGGCTGGGATGCGGCGACCCTGGACAATCTGCGCCGCATTCTCGACCGGCACCGCGAGCACATGGCGCTGGCCCATGAACGGGGAGTGCCGCTGATCGCCGGCTCGGACGCCGGCAGCCATGGCGTGATCCATGGGCGGGCGCTGATCGACGAGCTGTTTTTCATGATTGAGGCCGGACTGCCGATGGCCGCCGTACTGGCCGCCACCACCACCACGCCGCGCCGCCTGTGGGGCGCAGCCCCGGCCGATATTGTGGCCGGCGGGCGGGCCGAGATGCTGGCGCTGGCTGGCTCGCCGTTCGAGGATGCCGGTTTCCTGCGCCGTCCGCTGGCGATTATCGGCGAAACCGTATCGCCTGTTGCCGGCTTGCCTGCGCCATTGCTATAAGCCCACAGGCAAAGAGGCAAAACGGAGCAAGGCGGCGATGCCCGCAGACGGCCCGCGTGAGATTTTAAGGACGGTTTTCGGCTATGACGCCTTTCGCACCGGCCAGGCTGAGGCCATCGACGGCCTGCTGGCGGGGCGCAATGTGCTGGCGGTGATGCCCACCGGGGCGGGCAAGTCGCTGTGTTTTCAGGTGCCGGCGCTGGTGCGCGGCGGGCTTACCGTGGTGGTCTCGCCGCTGGTCGCCCTGATGCAAAACCAGGTGGCGGCGCTGCGCCTGTCGGGGGTGGCGGCGGCGGCGATCAATTCGGCCGCGCCGCGGTCGCAAAATGTCGCAATCTGGCAGCAGGTGCGGGCCGGGGCACTGCGCCTGCTCTATCTTTCCCCCGAACGGCTGATGACGCCGCGCATGCTGGAGGCGCTGGCGGCGCTGAAGCCGGATTTTTTCGCCATCGACGAGGCCCATTGCATTTCCCACTGGGGACCGGCCTTTCGCCCCGAATATGAACAGCTCACGGCGCTGCGCCAGCATTTTCCCCATAGCCCGATCATGGCGCTGACCGCCACCGCCGATCCGGTGACCCGCGAGGATATTGTCGCCCGGCTGTTCGGCGGCCAGGCCGAGGTGATCGTCACCGGCTTTGATCGGCCCAATTTGCGTCTTGCGGTCGAGATGAAACAGAACTGGAAGCGCCAGGTCAGCGAGTTTGTCGCCGCCCGGCGTGGCCAGGCCGGCATCGTCTATTGCCTGTCGCGGCGCAAGACCGAGGAGGTCGCCCGGCTTTTGAGCGAGGCCGGCCATGTCGCGCTGGCCTATCACGCCGGCATGGGCGCGGCCGAGCGCGCCGCCAACCAGGACCGCTTCATGACCGAGCCCGGCGTGGTCATGGTCGCCACCATCGCCTTTGGCATGGGCATCGACAAGCCGGACATCCGCTATGTGCTGCACACCGACCTGCCCGGCGGGCCGGAGGCCTATTATCAGGAAATCGGCCGCGCCGGGCGCGACGGCGCGCCGGCCGAAGCCCATATGCTCTACGGCCTTGAAGATATCCGCATGCGCCGCAGTTTCATCGAGAGCGAAAATGCCGACGAGGAGCGCAAGCGCCGTCAGCACCAGCGGCTGGGCGCCCTGCTGGCCTTTTGCGAGGCTCCGGCCTGTCGCCGCCAGACTCTGCTGGCCTATTTTGGCGAAACCATCGCGCCGTGCGGGGCGTGCGATAACTGCCAGACCCCGGTCGCCACGGTGGACGGGCGCGAGGCCGGGCAATTGGCGCTCTCGGCCATCCAGCACACCGGCGAGCGCTTTGGTGCCGGCCATATTGTCGACATCATCACCGGCGCGCAGACCAGAAAAATCGCCGAGCGCGGCCACGACAGGCTCGAAGCTTTCGCCGCCGGGGTGGCCCGCCCGGCAGGGGAATGGCGGGGCATTTTGCGCCAGCTCGTTGCCACCGGCTTTCTGGAGATCGACATCGGCGGTTTCGGCGCGCTGGTGATTACGCCCAGGGGCCGCGCCCTGATGCGCGGCGAGGAGGATTTTCGCTATCGGCCCGATGCGGGGCGCAAAGCGGCCGGCCGGACCCGCAAAAAAACCGTATCGGCCAGCGCGCTGTCGCGCGAGGACGAGGCGCTGTTGCTCGATCTCAAGCAATTGCGCCTGCGGCTGGCGGTCGAGCGCGGGGTGCCGGCCTATGTGATCTTTTCCGACCGCACGCTGATCGATATGGCTGCCCGGCGCCCGGCGGACGCGGCGGGTTTCGCCCGGGTGTTCGGGGTCGGCGAGGCCAAACAGCGCGATTTCGCCGCCCTGTTTCTGGCCGCGATCGCCGAGCATGAGGCGTCCGGCGCGGCGGCGTTGCGCGCCGGCGGCTGAGCCTCCATACTGGGCGACATTTGCGGAAAAAGGCGGCCGCCCATGACGTTTTTGCAATTTTATCGCGAGTTTATCCTGCCTTACGGCCTGGGGGTCATCATGCTGGGCATGGGGCTGTCACTCACCCCGGCCGATTTCGCCCGGATTTTGTTTCAGCCCCGGGCGGTGATCCTCGGTTTGAGCTGCCAGTTGGTGCTGTTTCCCGCCATTGCGATCGCCCTGGGTTTTATTCTGCCGCTGTCGCCGCTGATCGCTTTCAGTCTGATTCTGGTCTCGGCCTGTCCCGGCGGCATCAGCTCCAACGCCATTGTTTTTGCGATTCGCGGCAATGTCGCCCTGTCGGTGACCCTGACCGCCTTTTCAAGCTCATTGGCACTGGTCACCATCCCGTTGATCGCCAATATCGGGCTGGCGCTGCACTATGGCCAGGAAGCCCAGATCACCCTGCCGCTGGTGCCCACTCTTAAAAGCCTGTTTGTGGTCACCATTCTGCCGATTACCACCGGCATGGCGGTGCTGCGCTTTGCCCCGGGACTGGCGACGGTGGCAGTGGCGATGCTGCGCCGGGCCAGCGGCTGGCTGCTGTTGTTCATCGTGGCTGTGGGCACCTATGCGGCGGTGGATTTTTCCGCCGTCAGCCTGGTGGAAATGTACGTTGCCAGCCAGATTCTGGCCATATTGGGAGTGCTGCTGGGGGTGGCGGTCAGCCGCTTTGGCGGCCTCGACCGCTCGCGCCAGCTTACCATCGCCATCGAGATCGGCATGCAGAATGTCGCCATGGCCATGCTGATCGCCAATAATGTGCTCTATCGACCGGATATGGCGGTGGTGCCCGGCATTTACGGCGTGGTGATGTTTCTTACCGTGACGCCGGCGATCCTTTATTTCAAAAGAGCCGACCGGCGGCTGGCGCGCGAGCCGGAAGGATGAGCAACGGCAATGGACTTTGCGCCAGGTTCATTATGGCGCGGCGCGGTCATGCCAAAATGTCGCACTGTATTAAAGTTCCCCCGGCCCCATATCAGGGGCGTGACCTGCTGATATATTTGGCGGGCGAGGCGGCTTGGGCAAGTGGAGCGATGCGATGGCGGAAGAAAGCAACCATGCGGCTGAAGACCCTGCGGCCGCGCTCGAGACGGACATCGAGCGCGGCCTGAGCAACCAGGAGGCCGCCCGCCGGCTGGCGCACTATGGCCCCAATATGCTGGAGGAAAAGCGGGTCAACCCGCTGCTCAAGCTGCTCTCCTTCTTCTGGGGGCCGATTCCGTGGATGATCGAGATCGCCGCGCTGCTGTCGGCGATTGTCCATCACTGGGAAGATTTCATCATCATCACCGTCATGCTGCTGATCAACGCCGGGGTTGGCTTCTGGGAGGAATACAAGGCCGGCAACGCCATCGCGGCGCTGAAGAAAAACCTTGCCCTCAAGGCGCGGGTGCTGCGCGAGGGAGCGTGGAAAACCGTCGCCGCCGGCGAGCTGGTGCCCGGCGATGTGATCCTGATCCGGCTGGGCAATGTGGTGCCGGCCGATGTTCAACTGGTAAAGGGGAGCTATCTGAGTGTCGATCAGTCGGCGCTGACCGGCGAATCCCTGCCGGTGGACAAGGGCCCCGGCGAGACCGCCTATTCCGGCTCGGTGGCCAAGATGGGCGAGATGACGGCGGTGGTCACCGCGACCGGCGCCGACACCTATTTCGGGCGCACCGCCAAGCTGGTCGAAAGCGCCGGCGCGGTATCGCATTTTCAAAAGGCCGTGCTCAAGATCGGCAATTTCCTCATTCTGACCACTCTGGCCCTGATCGCGCTGATCCTCATGGTCGCCCTGTTCCGTCACGACCCGCTGGTCGAGACCATCCTGTTTGCGCTGATCCTGACAGTGGCGGCGATCCCGGTGGCCCTGCCGGCGGTGCTCTCGGTGACCATGGCGGTGGGCGCGGTCAAGCTGGCGCGGATGAAGGCGATCGTCTCGCGGCTGGCGGCGATCGAGGAAATGGCCGGCATGGATGTGCTGTGTTCGGACAAGACCGGCACCCTGACGCAAAACCAGTTGGCCGCCGGCGATCCGGCGGTGGTGGCGGCAAGGGATGGTGACGAGGTGGTGCTTTATGCGGCGCTGGCCTCGGCGTGCGACAACAAGGACGACCCGATCGATACCGCGGTGCTGGCCGCATTGGGCGATGTCGGCCGTCTGGCTCCCTATCACACCGAAAGTTTCACCCCGTTCGATCCGGTGCGCAAACGCGCCGAGGCGCTGATCGTGGCGGATGGCGCGCGCTTTCTGGTGTCCAAGGGCGCGCCGCAGGTCATTTTAGAGATGGTCTCGCCCTCTGACGAGGTGCGCCGCGAGGTCGCCGCCAAGGTCGAGGACCTGGCGCAAAAGGGCTATCGCACCCTGGGCGTCGCCCGCCGTCCGGTCGGCGGCGACTGGGTATTCCTGGGGCTGTTGCCGTTGTTTGACCCACCGCGCGAGGATTCCATTACCACCATCGAGGAAGCCAAAACCATGGGGCTGAGCGTGCGCATGGTCACCGGCGACCATTCGGCGATCGCCCGCGAGACCGCCCGCGCTCTTCACTTGGGAACCAATATCATTTCGGCCAGCGCCCTGTTTGGAAAAGACGCCGCGCATCATGATGGCGAGCGCATCGAGGCGGCGGACGGCTTCGCCGAGGTGTTCCCGGAACACAAGTTCAAGATCGTCAAGGAGCTGCAATCCCACGGCCATATCGTGGGCATGACCGGCGACGGGGTGAACGATGCGCCGGCCCTCAAACAGGCCGACATCGGCATTGCAGTCAGCGGCGCCACCGATGCGGCGCGCGCCGCCGCCGATCTGGTGCTCACCGCGCCCGGCCTGTCGGTGATCGCCCGGGCGCTCGAAGAAGCGCGGATGATTTTCGAGCGCATGACCAGCTATTCGATTTTTCGCATCGCCGAGACAATCCGGGTGCTGCTGTTCATGACCCTGGCGATCATCGTGTTCAATTTTTATCCGGTCACCGCGATCATGATTGTCCTGCTGGCGATCCTCAATGATTTCCCGATCATGATGATTGCCTATGACAATGCTCCGGTGGCGCGCAATCCGGTGCGCTGGGACATGCCGCGGGTGCTGACCATGAGCACGGTGCTGGGGGTGCTGGGGGTGATGTCGACCTTCGGTATGTTCTGGATCGGCGAAGACTATCTCCATCTGTCGCGCGACGTCATCCGGACACTGATTTTCCTTAAACTTCTGGTCGCCGGCCATCTGACGATCTATCTGACCCGCAATGTCGGGGCGGTGTGGCATCGGCCGTGGCCAAGCTGGAAACTTTTTGTCACCACCGAGACCACCCAGGTTATCGGCACGCTGGCCGTGGTTTACGGCTGGTTCGTAACCCCGATCGGCTGGGATTTGGCGCTGTTCGTCTGGGGTTATGCGCTGGTCTGGTTTGCCATCAACAGCGCGGTCAAGATTCTGGTCTACCGCATGTTGAACTATGAGAGCGCCAGCCACGCGGCCTATCTCGCGCGTCACCGCCAGCGGCTCAATCCGTTCGCCGGTCACGGCGAGTGAGGCGTAAAATCCGGAGGATGTCATGACAGAAGAACACGCCAATTCCATCGATCGGGCGATGCATGCCGCCGAGGCCCGGCTGACGGCGGGGATCTCACCGGCCTCGGCCATGCTGGCCTATCTCGACTGGGCGCTGCATCTGGCCAATTCACCGGGGAAACAGGCCGAACTGGTGCGCAAGGCGTTTCGCAAGAGCGTAAAATTTTCCGCCTATCTCGCCCATTCGGCCACCAACCCCGACCACTGCCCCTGCATCGAACCGTTGGCGCAGGATCACCGCTTTCGCGGGGCCGACTGGTGCCAGCCGCCGTTCGACTATTACTATCAGGCCTTTCTGCTCATCCAGCAATGGTGGCACAATGCGACCGACCAGGTCCCCGGGGTCTCCCGGCACCACGAAGATGTGGTCAATTTCGCCGCCCGTCAGATTCTGGATGTTTTCTCGCCGGCCAATTTCATCGCCACCAATCCCGAGGTGCTCAAGGCAACGCTTGAAAGCGGCGGTATGAACCTGGTGCATGGCGCCCAAAATTTCATCGAGGACTGGGAGCGGACGGTGCTGCAAAAACCGCCTGTCGGCACCGAGCGGTTCCGGGTCGGCAAGGAGGTGGCGGCGAGCGCGGGCAAGGTGATTTACCGTAATCGCCTGATCGAGTTGATCCAGTACGAGCCGACCACCCGCACCGTCCATCCCGAGCCGGTCCTGATCATCCCGGCGTGGATCATGAAATATTACATTCTCGACCTTTCGGCGCATAACTCCATGGTCAAATATCTGGTCGACCAGGGCCATACGGTGTTCATGATTTCGTGGAAAAATCCCGACGAGGATGACCGCGACCTCGACATGGAAGATTACCTCGAGCTTGGCGTCATGGCAGCGCTGGAAGCGGCGCGCGCCATTGTTCCCGGGCGCAAGATCCACACGGTGGGCTATTGTCTGGGCGGCACCCTGCTGGCGATCGCGGCGGCGGCGCTGGGGCGCGATGGCAAGGACTGGCTGCAATCGGTCACCCTGCTCGCCGCCCAGACCGATTTTACCGAAGCCGGGGAGTTGATGCTGTTTATCGACGAAAGTCAGGTCTCCTGGCTGGAGGATATTATGTGGGACCGGGGTTTTCTCGACACCAAGCAGATGGCCGGGGCCTTTCAGCTCTTGCGCTCCAATGATCTGATCTGGTCGCGCATGGTCCATGACTATCTGATGGGCGAGCGCACCCCGATGATCGACCTGATGGCCTGGAACGCGGACGCCACCCGCATGCCCTACAAGATGCATTCGCAATATCTGCGCGAGCTGTTCTTGCGCAACAAGCTCGCCGAAGGCCATTTCAAGGTCGGCGGCGATGTCGTTGTCCTGACCGATATTACGCCGCCGATATTTGCCGTGGGGGCGGAAAAAGACCATGTTGCGCCGTGGAAATCGGTTTACAAGATCAATCTTCTGGCCGATACCGACATTACCTTCCTGTTGACCAGCGGCGGCCATAATGCCGGGATCATCAGCGAACCCGGCCATCCCCATCGTCATTACCGCATGGCGACCAGAGCCCAGCACGAGCCCTATCTGGCCCCCGGCGAGTGGCTCGAACAGACCTCCTCCCAGGATGGCTCGTGGTGGCCGATCTGGCAGAAGTGGCTGGCCAAACACTCGGGCGGGCGGCGCATCAAGCCCCCGGCGATGGGGGCGGGCGAGGCCGGCTATGGCGTGCTGGATGATGCGCCGGGCCGTTATGTGCTGGAAAGCTGACCGATATGGACACGCAAGACGGCGCCATCGAAAACCGGACCTTCGAGGAAATCGCCATCGGCGAGACCGCCAGCCTTTCGCGCCTACTGACCGAACGCGATGTCGAGCTGTTCGCGGTCTTGTCGGGAAACGTCAATCCCGCCCATGTCGATCCCGAATTCGCCCGCAGCGACATGTTTCACAAGATCGTCGCCAATGGCATGTGGGGCGGGGCGCTGATTTCGACCGTGCTGGGCACCCAGTTGCCGGGACCGGGGACGATTTATCTCGATCAGTCGCTGCATTTTCGCGCCCCGGTGATGCTGGGCGACACCATCACGGTCAGCGTGACCGCGCGAGCCAAGGATGCGGAACGCCACCGCATCACCTTTGCGTGCCGCTGCGTCAACCAGGACGGCGTGGTGGTGATCGAGGGCGAGGCGCTGGTGATCGCGCCGGACAAGAAAATCAAACGGCCGCGGATTGTCCTGCCCGAGGTCAGGCTGGAGGAGCGCGGCGCCAAGTTTCACAAGTTGATCGAACTGGCCGGCTCCCTCGATCCGGTGCGCATGGCGGTGGTTCACCCGGTCGAGGCGACAACCCTGAAGGGCGCGCTTGCCGCCGCCCGTGCTCATCTGATTACGCCGCTGCTGATTGGCCCCGAGGCGCGGATTCGCGCCGCCGCCGATGCGGCGCAGCTTGACCTTTCAGCATGCCGGATTATCGCCGCGCCACACAGCCATGCGGCGGCGGAGCGGGCGGTCGATCTGGTGCGCTCGGGCGAGGCCGAGGCGTTGATGAAAGGGGCGCTGCATACCGACGAGTTCATGCAGCCGATCGTGAAACGGGCCGGCGGTTTGCGCACCGAACGGCGGATGAGCCATGTCTTTATCATGGATATTCCAAGCTATGACCGGCCGCTCTATATTACCGACGCCGCGCTCAATATCGCTCCCGACCTTGCGGCCAAGAAGGATATTGTCCAGAACGCCATCGACCTTGCTCATGCCCTGGACCTCGCCCGGCCCAAGGTCGCCGTTCTGTCGGCGGTAGAGAGCGTCCTGCCCCATATTCCGTCCACCATCGAGGCGGCGGCGTTGTGCGGTATGGCGCATCGCAAGCAGATCACCGGCGGTCTGGTGGATGGCCCGCTGGCGTTCGACAATGCGGTCTCGCCGGAAGCGGCGCGAATGAAGGGGATCGATTCGCAAGTTGCCGGCGCGGCGGATATTCTGGTGGTGCCCGACCTGGAAGCCGGCAATATGATCGCCAAACAGCTTGTCTATATGGCCGATGCCCAGGCCGCCGGCGTCGTGGTGGGCGCCAGGGTGCCGATTGTGCTGACCAGCCGCGCCGGCAGCGTTGAAAACCGGCTCGCCTCTTGCGCCGTGACGGCGCGGGTTCATGCTTATCACCAGGAGAAGGGGCGGCCATGAGCGACGTTGTGGTGGCGCTGAACGCCGGTTCGTCGAGCCTCAAGTTTGCCCTTTACCGGTGCTTATCCGACGCGCCCGAATTGCTGGCCCGCGGGCAGATTGACGGCATTGGCGCGGCGCCGCGCTTTACGGTTCGTGACGCCGTCGGCGGCCCTGCGCAAAGCAAGGAGCTGGCGGCGGAAATGAGCGAGCACCAGCTTTTGGAGGTGGTGCTGGAATGGATCGAGAACCATACGGCGGGGCTGACGCTCAGGGCCGCCGGCCACCGGGTGGTTCATGGCGGCGCGGAGTTTTCCCGGCCGGTGTGGCTCGATGGCGCGGTGCTGGCCCGGCTTGAAAAGCTCGTGCCCCTGGCCCCTTTGCACCAGCCGCATAATCTGGCGGCGATCCGGGCGCTGGCGGCGCTGGCCCCCGGCCTGCCGCAGATCGCTTGTTTCGATACCGCGTTTCACCACCACCAGCCGGCGCTCGCCACCATATTTGCACTGCCGCGCGAAATACGTGATGCCGGGGTGCGCCGCTATGGCTTTCACGGGCTTTCCTATGACTATATCGCCCATATATTGCCCGGCCATGTCGGCGATCTGGCGGCCGGCCGGGTGGTGGTCGCCCATCTTGGCCATGGCGCCAGCATGTGCGCCCTGTCGGGCGGTAAGAGCGTGGCCACCACCATGGGGATGACCGCGCTTGACGGTCTGCCCATGGGCACCCGCTGCGGCGCGCTCGACCCCGGCGTTCTGCTCTATCTGATGGCCGAAAAAGACATGGACTGCGCCGCGCTTACGCAGCTCTTGTACCACCGCTCGGGCCTGCTCGGCCTGTCGGGGCTGAGCGATGACATGCGCGAGTTGCTGGCGAGCGACGCCCCCGAATCCAGACAAGCGATAGCCCTGTTCTGCTATCAGGCCGCGCGCCATCTCGGCTCGCTCGCCGCGGCGCTGGGCGGGCTCGACCTCGTGGTTTTTACCGGCGGCATTGGCGAGCACGCCGCCCCGGTGCGCGCCGACATTTGCCGCCGGGCGCGCTGGCTGGGAGTGGCGCTGGACGAGGCGGCCAACCGGCAAAACCGGCTGACGATCAGCACCCCTGACAGCCGGGTCCCGGTGCTGGTCATTCCTACGGATGAGAATCTGATGATTGTCCGCCACGTGCTTGATGTGCTTGATGAAACAGCAAAGGAGAAGACCTATGGCGCAAATGGCTGATCGGCTTAAGGAGGTGGGCGCTTTGACCCGCCGGCTGCAAAAGGATTTTTTCCGGGAGACCACCGGCTTTCTGAATTTTCTCAAGGAGGCGGAAAGCGGCGAGGCGATTTCGATCAAGCACAAGGAATTGATCAACGTCGCGCTGTCGGTTGCCGCTCAATGCGAATGGTGCATCGCCTTTCATGTGCGCAGCGCGGTACGCGCCGGGGCGACACGGGCGGAGCTTGTCGAGGCCGGCTTTCAGGCGGTCATCATGCATGGCGGGCCGGCGTTCATGTGGTTGACGCCGCTGCTGGATGCGGTCGATGAATTCGCCCCGGCCGCGGACCCTTCCGCCAGTGGCTGACGGCCCGCCTCAGGCGGCGTGGCGGCGATGTTTGAGTGTTTCTTCGGCGATGGCGAAGAACTGTAGATTGTCGACGTCGATGGGGCCGAAGGAATAATCCAGCATCGCGGTGTCGACCGTACAGCCCAGATTACGCCCGATGCGCTGCATCAACTGCTCGAGGCTGGCCAGCTTGAGCTTGTAGAGAATGAACGGCATGATGCCGAACGCCTTGAGAATACGCATATGGCGTTTGCCGAACTGGCCGCCGCTTTCGAAAATACGCACCGTTTTCAGGGCGGCCTCGCGGCGCAGGCCGTAAAGATTGCACGCCGAATAGCCGCCGTCCTTGAGGATGTGATAGGCCAGGCCGATGGTCGGATAGTCCTGGCGCACCACGTCGGCATTGGTGAAGGCGACCATCACGTCGCCGTCGTGGGCCCAGAACTGGTCCATGAACGAGCGGATCAACTCAGGGGTGTGCAGCGCATTATCGCCGGTGGTGATGATCAGCGGCAGCGGCTCGGGAATGTCGCGCGCCGCGCTGAGCACACTGTCGGCCAGGGTATCCCGGCTTTTGACCGTCATGATGCGCTTCTGGTCGAGCCACTCGCACAGCCGCGGCACCGTGCGCAAGGGCGCCTCGCTTTCGATCGAGACATAGATGCGCTCGAAACAACCGGCGACAATGAGGGTGTCGATCACCCGTTCGAGCATGACCACGCCATCAATCTCGACCAGGCATTTATGCGACTTGTTCTGCAATTTGGCGACCGGGTCGTCCACTCCCCGGCGGCAGGCGGCCATCACCAGTGCGGTCGCTTTTTGCGCCATATCGGAAACTCCTTTACTCATGGGGTGGTCGTTAATGAGTGGGCGAAATGCCGGGTCAACTCCGAGACGTCGGACAATGCCGGGAGGTCCTCGAGGGCGGTGCGCAGGTTTTCCTTGGCCGCGGCGGGAAGCCGGTCGGCGACGCAGGTCTCGAACTTGGCCCAATATTGCTCGGTCGTAAAGGGCGCCGCCTTGCTGCCCAGCGGCATGGCCATGGTTTTCTCGACCTGCTGGCCATCACTTAAGGTAATGACGATGCGGGTGGGAAATTCACCCTCCAGCTTGTCCACCGGATGGCGGTGAATACGCGGATAAAGGGCGCGCACCTCATGGCGGCGCACCGCCTCGGGGGTGAAATCCTCGAGCCGGCAATCGCCGCTGAGCAGGGCGACGGCGAGGCCGTATTCGATCGAGAATTTGGCCTGGAGCGGGTCCTGGGGGTCGGTATACATCAGATTGTTGAAATGAACACGCGGCGCGTAAACATCGATGGCGGTTACTGTCTCGGGGGTCAGGCCGTGTTCCTCGCGCAGCATCAAAAGGCCGTCGATGGCGCGGTGCGAGGCGCCGCAATTGGCGAAGCGCTTGACCCGGAAACCATGTTCGAGAATAAGCAGCGGCTCGCCGATATGCCCGGTTTCAAAGCGCAGCACCTGGCCATGTTCGGGGTTGGTGATGGCGTCGCGCAATTGCTCGTAATCAGGCCCGACCATCAGATGGTTCATGCCGGTGCGGCCATCGAGGGTGTCGAGCCCGGCGGTGATGCCGGCGCGCGCGAAACTGGCGGCCATAATGCCGCCCTTGGCGGCCAGGCCGGCGTGAAGCGGCTTGGTCATGGTGCCGAATTGCGACATGAAACCGGCGGACAGGCTGGTGGCGATGGACAGCGCATAGGCGGCTTGCCGGGCATCGAGGCCGAACAGGCGGGCGCAGGCTGCGGTTGCGCCAAAGACGCCGACCGTGGCGGTGGCGTGCCAGCCGCGGTTGCGATGGGTCGGATTGACCCCCTGGCCAACCCGCCCCATGATTTGCAGGCCGCAGATATAGGCGTCCAGACAGGCTGCTCCCGAACAGGGCCGGCCGGCGGCGCTTTGCTGGTCGGCCAGCGCCAGGATCGCCGGGGCGAGCACGGTGGTGGCATGGGCCTTGGGCGGGTCGAAATTGTCATCGAGGTCGAGCGCATGGCCGGCCGCGCCATTGACCAGCGCCGCCCAGGGCGCGGCCAGACGGATATCCTGGCCGACCACCGCGCAAGGGCCATGGCCCCAGGGCTCGACCACTGCGAAGGCCCGCTGGCTGACCGCCTCGGCGGCGCCGGGCACCATCACCGCGATAATGTCGATGAACTCCCGGTGAGCCGAGACCAGTGCTGCCTCGGGCCAGTCATCGCCGGTTTGCGCCAGCCATGCGCCATAGGCTTCAACCGGGTTTCTGCCCTCGGCCGTCATCGTTGTATTTTCCCCACTGCTCTTAGGAATCCTAATGGCGGCTAAAATGGCAAAAAGGACTTGTCGGGGCAAGGGGAACTTGTTGACGTGGGAAAATCCCCCTCATACATTGAGCCACAGCGTAAAAGCGAGGGGAGGGAGTGTTGCGGCACTTTTGCAAAAGCGCGGCGGGCGTGGTCGTGGCGCTGTTTATCGGCCATGCGCCGGCCGGGGCTAAAGCGGCGGATGTCTGGCAGTCATTGAAAATAACCACCGGCTTTGATTACAGCTCGGGCAAATATGGCGATCCGGTGCGCACCGCGATCACCTATATTCCCTTCACCGCGCGCTATGAGCACGGGCCCTGGACCATAAAGGCGACGGTGCCGTGGATCTCCATCGATGGGCCGGGCACGGTGGTCGGCGGCGGCGATACCGGTCCGATTGTGCAAAATAGCGCCGCAGTGGTGCGCAGCCGCCAATCCGGGCTGGGCGACGTTGTTCTTGGGCTGACCTATTCCCTCGAGAAGCTCTATGAGCGTGGCTGGTTCATCGATTTTACCGGCAAGCTCAAAGCGCCCACGGCAAGTGCGCAAAAGAACCTAGGCACCGGCAATGCCGATTTTACGGTGCAGATCGACATCGCCAAGACCATCGGCAAATTTATGCCCTTTGGCACTCTGGGGTATAAATTCGTTGGCTCCTCGACCACGTTCCAGCTCAACAACATCCTCATCGGCTCGATTGGCGCAGCCTACAAGGTGGCGCCGACGACCAGCCTGGGGCTGTCCTTTGACTACCGCCAGTCGGCCACCACCCGGCCGGATTCCCGCGAGTTGTTCGGCTATATCAATTACCGGATCACTGGCAACTGGTCGGCCAATCTCTATGGAACGGTGGGGCTGTCCGACAGCAGCCCGGACACCGGCATCGGCCTGCAATTCAGCTATCGCACCCGCTGAGGGCGGCTAATCAAGCTCGGGTTTTTCGGGCTTCTCGGGTTTTTCCACCTTTTCCGGTTTCTCCACCTTTTCCGGTTTCTCCACCTTTTCCGGCTTCTCAACCTTCTCGGGCTTCTCAACCTTCTCGGGCTTCTCCACCTTCTCGGGCTTTTCCACCTTCTCAGGTTTCTCAACCTTTTCCGGCTTTTCCACCGCTTCCGGTCGCTCGAAGGTTTCGGGTTTTTCGATTTCCCGGCTCCCTTCCGGGGTTTCAGCGCGGTCAAACGTGCCGGCGCCGGCGTCATCAAAGTTCGGTCGGCTGTCGCTTGACGCGTCGTCGCCTTCCCGCTCGCGCCGGGGGGAGCGTTCCTAGCGCCAGGCCCGGTCCGGTGTGCGGGGTAGGCGCACGACATCGGCCAGCAGGCGGTTATTGCGGGTCAGCCGGCCACTGACCAGCACCCGCCCGGCGCGGCGGATGTCGGCGCGCTTGCCGCCAATGATGCGGGCGTTTTTCGCCACGGTGACGCGAACACCATCAACCGTAAGCGCCCGGCCGTGCCGGCCCCGGGCAACGAACCCTTCAAGCGACAGCCGGGCGACCGCGCCGTCAAAGGGAACCCGGGGCTGGCGCTGGATTTTGGTGGCGCGCAGGCCGCGCTCGCTTGGCGCGCCGCTTACCCGCACCCGATCGCCAACCCGCAAGCCCCGGCGCAGCGCCGGCGGCGCACCGACACGGGTGTGGCCGACAACAAGGCCCTTGCGGCCAATCCGGGCAACCCGGCCAACCAGCGCGCCGGTCACGGCGCCATGGCCGGTTTGCGGATGAATGTCGATGCGCGAGGCGACGATCGCGCCGTCGGCTCGGCGCAGGCCGCTGACGGCGACCGGCTGGCCGACCCGCAGGTGGCGGGCGTCCTGCTTGTGGGCGGGGCGGACTTGCTCGCCCAGCACCGTGATCATGCCGGTCTTGTGATCGATATGCGACACCGGCCCCGAGACGGCGTGATGGACGGCGATCTTTTTGGCCACCAGACGGCCGTTCTTGTGCTCTGCGGCAATCGCCACCACCTGGCCGATCTTGAGATCGCCGGCCGTTGCCGCCGCGCCATCGATGATAATCGGTGTGTTGGCGTCATAATGGACCTCGACCCCGTTGATGCAGACGCTGGCAAAACCGGTAATGGTGCCGATGATGCCCGTATCGCTGATCCCGGTGCCGCCAATGCCGCGCCGCCCGGAGGCCCGGTCATCGGAAATGCCGGTGCCGCCGATGCCGCGATCCTCGCCATGGCCGGTGCCGCCGATACCACGGTCTTCTTCATGACCGGTGCCGCCGATACCGCCGTTGCCGCTGATCCCGGTGCCGCCAATGCCGCGTCCGCCGGTGGCGCAAGGATTGGCCGCCAGCGCCAGTCCGGGCAGGGTGCACAGCGCCAGCGCCATCAGGGCGCGGGCGAGCATGTGGCGCAGGGGTGGTGGCTTTGGCACTAGCTGTCCTCTTCTTGCTTGTCGTCGTCATCGTCGAGGGCGCTGTAGTAATAGACCCCGAAATTCATCCGCATGGTCGCGCCATCATAGTCTTCGTCATCCTCGGCGAGCTTGAGCGCCTGGCGGTTGATTTCAAGCAGGGCCTCCATGCCCAGGGTGCGGCTCAAATCGGCCAGTTTTTGCACCGAGGCCGGCGACAGACGGTCGTAATAGACGCTGCGGTCGAGAAACGGCGGACCTTCGCCGAGCAGATTATGCGCGCCGGCGGCGAGGTGGTCGCAAATGTTGCGGCCGAGATAATAGGCTTTTTCGTCAAAGCCCTTTTCGGGCACGAAGGCCTGGGTGTTGAGCCACACCATATCGTCATCATCGATGGACACAATGCCCAGGCGCAGCCATTCGTCGAGCACCGCGCGGGGGCGCACGTCGCGGCTGAGGCTTTCCACCAGGTCATCGAACGAGGGCGCGCCGGCTGCCCGCCGGTGGCGGGGCAGGGGGCGGGGCTTTCCCGAGATATCGACGAAGCGCTCGGCTCCCGCCCACAAGGCGACCAGCCCGGCGCCCAGCGATACCGTGGCCGGCGGGCCGGCGGCGGCATTGGTTTGCGCGCGCAGCCGGCGGACATCCTTGCGGTGCACCCCGGTCAGCACATGGATGCGGCTGTCGGTCTGCTTTTTGTCGGGCACCGGAAATTCCGCCTCGGCCACCGAAACATAAAGCTCTTTGAGCAGCGCGCTCAGGGCGGGAAAGGTGACACCATGGGCAATCAGCAGACGCACCAGCGGCCGCAGCAGGCGGCGCACTGCCTGCATAAGACTGTCCGGCGGGGTGCCGGGGGTGGTGGGATCGCCGCTGGCGTTCAACGGTAAAACCTCGATTACGCTCTGGGGTCGCGGGGGCGCCATATCATCTCGACGGGATCATTTTGAATGTCTTTCCGGGGAATGCAAATGTTTCGTGGGAAATTTTTACATTTTACGGTTTAAAACTCCGCGCGGTAGCCGATAAACAGGAAATAGCCGCGGGTTATCTGGTTGGTGGTCATGGCGCTGGCGAAATGATCGTTCAGCCATTCATAGCCGAGCTCCATCTCCAGCCGGTAGCGGCGCCGCCAGCGATAATCGACACGCACCAATGGGCGGACGGTCCAGCGGCTGCCGCCGTCGGTTTTATTGCGCCGGTAATCGATGCGCAGACGCGGGTTGATGCGGAAATTGCGGGTGATCGGCACCCGGGTGTTGAGGGTGGCGGAAGTGGTGGTGTTGTTCTGGGTGTCAGAGAACCGCAGGCCGAGAATGGAGATGCTACCATCGCGAATGAGGTCGCTGGAGATCAGTTGCAGGGTATAGAAGGTTTCGGTGCCGGTACTCGGGTTGGCCTCGACACCGCCCGAGGCCACGCTTGCCGAAGTGTGCGAGGCGGTCACCTCGCCGGAAAGCTGAAAGGTCTCGTTGAGGGGCTGGGTGATGCTCAAGGTGGCCGATTTGCTGACCGTGGTGCGGTCGACGGCGAGCTGGCGGATCTGGTCCTTGGCAAACAGGCCGAACAGCTCGCGCAGGGTGGCGACGCCCTGTCCCTGAAGGGCGTTGGTGGTGGTCAGAATGGGGCTGTTGCGGTAATCGAGCACCAGGTTGATGGTGGTGGTGCTGGGCAGGGTCCAGTTCGCCACCATCAGGAACAGGTTCAAATCATTATAGGAAATATCATAATCAACCAGGGTGAATAGGGATTTGGTGGGGTCGGCGTAGCGCAGCTCGCCGCCCACCGCGCGCCGGTCAACCACCCCCTTGGCGGTCTGATTGATGGCGAAAATATTAAAATTCCAATAGTCGGCGAAGTCGCCCAAATCGGCGCTGACACCGATGAAACGACGCTCGCTGTTGATGTTCTTGTCGGTTGTGGAATCGACCGGAAAACCGGCCACGGCGTTAAGGCGGATCTTGGGTGCGATCCGGTAGCGCAGCAGCACGCCGTCATAGCGCCCCAGCACGCCGCCGGTGTTGCGTGATGACTGGCGGCCGATGCGGGCGTAAAGATTGTGTTTCTTGTCGGCGAGTTGCACCGACATGGTGGTGATCCGCGATTCATCGGAACCACCCGACAGGAACTCGGCGACATGGCCGCCAACGAACTGCACCCGCACATCATAATTCTTGTTGCGCATGCGGGCGTTGAAATCGAGATCGGTGGTGACGTCGGAGCGGTTGAGCCGCCCTCCGGTTGCCGAGACGCTGGTTTTGTCACGATTGTAGAATTGCGAGAAACTGCCATAGACATCGGTTCTCCAGGCAGTCTTGCGCTGGCGCCGTGCCGCCGGTGCGGCGGCGCGGCGGGTTTTCGGCCGGGCATGGACGGTCAGCATGGCGGCCAGCCGCTGACGTACCCGATCGGAAGCCTCACCCTTGGGCCAGTTGCGCAAATAGGTGTCATATTCCGCCTTGGCGTGGGCCAGCTGGTTGTTGCGCTCATAGGCCAGGCCAAGCAATTCGCGCGCCTTGCGCCGGTATTTGTGATCGGGATAGCGCAGGATCTTGGTATAAAGCTCGATCGCGCGGTGATAGTCGCGCCGGGTCATGGTGTCGGCGGCATCCTCCATAAGCGCGGCGATGCGCTTTTCCGGCACTGCGGGCAGCATGTCCTGGGCGCGCACCGACGGCGCGCTCGGCGTTGTCGGGAGCGGGACGGCGGCCCTGGCCGGCGCTGGCGCGCGATGGCGGACGTGGTCAACCAGGAAGGTGACGATGATGCTGCGCAAATCGGCGCTGGAGCGCACTGAAAAGCGCAAATGTTCCGAAAAGCGCAAGGTAAGGCGGGGGCGGTTGGGATCGTCGCCTTCAAAGGTCATATCCTTGATTGGCAGGCCTATTTTGCGGTCCCAGCTTAGGATTTCAAGCGCTTCCAGCTCGCTTTGCAGGTCGATGTCGCCACCGCCGTTCTCGACCGGACGCACCTGGATTTGCAGCACTTTGCCGGTTTTTTCCGGGGAATGGCTGATATAGCGTACCGGCACCCGAAAATTGATCCGCACCTCATAGCCCTGCTTCAACTCGCGCACCGTCACGTCGTCAACCAGCCGTGCGGCCACCGGGCTCATGTAAAACGAGATCAGGGTGGCGAGCAGCCACAGGCTGACCCGGTAGAAAATGGGAAAAATTCCCACATATTTGAGGCGTAAAACGATCATCGACAGGTGGCGAAAGGACATCAGTCAAACTCTCCGTTAACCCGGTGCTGGCCGGTGCGTGATCTTCTAATTCTGGTCAGGGAGGAATCGGTATAGGTGTGGCAGGCGCCGGTGCAATCGCGCAGCTCGCTTACCGTGTAATAGGTTCTGGGATTTTCGATTTTCTTGTGTTCGTCGCGTTCATAGTCGCCCGCGTGGCAGCCGGCGCAGTCGGGCTTATAGGCGCTCCATCGCCAGGTGACGGTCTGGCTGTTGGAGCGATGGCAATCCGCGCATTCGACGCCCCGGCCGTGGTCGCCGGGATAATTGGGCGAGCTGTGACGGAAGGTGACCGGCGTCCACCGGGTCGCATCATGGCAGGTGTCGCATTGCAGGGTGGTGTTGAAGTGATTGCCCGGCTTGCCCGGGGCGGTCTGGCCGTTGTGGCAGGTGGTGCACGACCCGGACACCAGATTATGGTCGAACTGCGCCGGCACCCAGGCGAGGGTGGAATGGCAGCCGTCGCACTGGGCCGAAGTCTGAATATGGGTCGGTCCCTTGCCGGTGGCGGTCTGGCCGTTGTGGCAACTGGTGCAACTCCCCGAAACCCCGTTGTGGTCAAAACGAACGCTGCTCCAGTTGGTGGTGACATGGCAGTCGTCGCAGGTGTTGGAGGTGGCGATGTGGTTGCCCGGTTTGCCCGGGGCAGTGGTGCCATTATGACAACTGACGCAAGAGCCGGTGACTGAGGCGTGATCGACCCGGATCACCGGCACCCAGGCGCTGGTCGAGTGGCAATCGTCGCAGGTGTTGGCGCTGGCGATATGGGTGGCGGTTTTGCCCGGGGCGGTCT